>MDTB01176462.1_pt1 | contig 41476 bp, 34 predicted proteins | sample 811161 | NCBI WGS metagenome assembly MDTB01 (sample SAMN05326650, study PRJNA326480) | marine metagenome | isolation source: seawater | place: Mediterranean Sea | collected 2009 | reverse complement strand
TTTTACCATCTTTTAAAAAATAAATTTGGCCATGATTATCTACCCACCCGTCCTGATCATATTCTGAAAGAACCTTGATTGCCCTACCCGTTAATCTATCAGCTACAAATAGGTTCCATATTTTTTGAGACCTATCCATTTTTAAAAATGCAACCTTGTTTTCATTTACCCACTTCATCCATGGCAAATAATCATTTTCAACATACGCACCTTCAATCCATTTTCTTCCAGCTCCATTAACCCTGACGATACCAATCCTTAGGGTGGGGTTCCTATCTCCTGCTTTTGGATATCTGATTTTTTTCACTAAAGGATATTTAACTAAATCATCAATAAGAGAAAATTCAGGGACCAAGGACTCGTCTTCTTCCCAGTATGCAATAGAGCTACCATCCGGGGACCATCTATAACCATCGTAACCCGTTAACTCTTCTTCATATAGCCATCCAAAATGACCGTTAGATATAGTATTAGACCCACTAGTCGTAAGTTGCCTTTGTCTCTTCCTTTTTATATCATATACATAAAGGTTGTTATCCTCTCTAATATATCCTATATGTTTATCAGTCGGAGAAAATTTTACATTTCTAAGGTTTTTATTAAATGATGTTAGTTTAGATAATTTCTTTTTGCTCAAATCATAGATATAATAGGTTGAAATATGAGAATGTCTATAGATTTTCTCTGTTTTTGTTTTTACAAGAAGTATATCTCCTCTATTAGAAAAAGTAATATCACTTACATATAAATCATCTCCATTGAGATTAAATGCAGAACTATCTATAAATAAAGATGTGTCATTCAAAACTAAGTCTACCTTATACCATTGCTTCCAGTTATTATTTTTACCACGGACAAGTACTGCATCTTCATTGGGAAATGATGTAATGCCGCCTATCGATGCAATCTCAAAAGGTGATTCCACTATTGCCTCTTCAAGAGTCAATCGAGCACCAAAAAGAGTATAAAACATGGTCATATGAATTAGAAGAAAAATATTCTTCAATTTATTTCACTCTTAATAATTTCTAATAATTCAACCATCATATCAAAATTCAGTCTTCCTGTATTAACATTTCTTGGACTTGGATGAAAACTTCCGAAAAGAATCAATCCATTTGGTAAAGTATACTTGACACCATGTCCAAATTTATAATCCTTCATTTTCAGAGGATAAGTTTTGCGAACAAATTTTAGACAAGCGTCAAATCCAATTTTTCCTAAACCTAACACAACACGAAGTTGTGTTTGTAAATCAAATTCTCTAATTAAATAAGGTTCACAATTATCTTTTTCTTCTGCAGTTGGCTTATCTCCTGGAGGAACACACTTAACTGCGGCAGTGATATAACCATCAAAAATTAATCCATCATTTCTATGGTCTGAATTGGCTTGATTAGCAAGTCCAACATAATGAAGGCACCGGAATAAAAATTCCGCAGACTTATCACCGGTAAAGACCCTACCTGTTCTATTTCCCCCATGTGCCGCAGGTGCTAGGCCAAGAATGAGAAATCTGGCATTTTCATTACCGTAACCAGGTACCCCTTTACCCCAATAGTCCCAATCCAAATAAGACTTTCGCTTTTCATTTGCTATTTTCTCCCTGAATTCAACTAATCTATCACATTTTATACACTCTTTAATTTCTTTTTCAAGTTCTATAAGATTCATTATTTGGAAATTATTATTATTAAAAAAATATCTTTCTTTTTAATTTTGCAAAATAAATTATATATGAAGTTACCATATTGATGGATGCATGTTTAACTTTTAGAACTTTTGTTCTAAAGTGTAATTATAGAAAGTTAATTGGCAATGATGCATAATGACACCTATAAGTTATAGTATTCTTGTTCATTGTTTCATCAAATACCAAGATATAAATTTATCTACTAATTTTAACCTAGTATTATTACAATAATATAATTTTTTGAAGGAATACTTATGGCATTAATGACATCAATACGTGAAAGAATGCATGTTGTTCTCTGGGCACTTCTAATTCTCTTTTTATTAAGTATGACAATAGGTGGTTTAGTTGGCGGTGCGAATATTATAGACCAATTATTTGGCAATGTAAATCCTCAAACTACAATTGCCAGTATTAATGGTCAGCATATATCGCCAAATCGTTTTAACAACATAGTTAATCAGCAATTACAAAATGCGCGATCTGGAGGACAAACAATCAGTGACCTGCAAATGCAGCGTGCTAGAAGCACAGCATGGGATAATCTATTACAAGACGTATTAGTATCTCAGGAAGTTGAAAGACTAGAAATTACAGCCACGAATGAAGAGGTAATGTGGCACTTAGAGAATAATCCCCCTCCCTTTCTAACACAAAATCCAAATTTTAAAACTGATGATGTCTTTGATATTAAAAAGTATAGAGAAGCGCTGAATAATCCTCAAGGAGATGAATGGGCCCCTACAGAATCATTTATGAAAAATACTTATATACCGAATTACAAACTTCAAAAGTTAATAGATGAGAGCATAGTAATCACTCCTAGTGATATTAAAACAGAATTTATCAAAAGGAATACAAAATTTACTATCACCGGTGCTCATGTAACTAATGCAACCATATCAAAAGATGATGCCAAAGCAAATACTGATGAAATAAGAGAAGAATTTGAAAGAAAAAAATCTGATTACAAGCATGATGGTTTACGATCTATATCTTACGTCTCATGGAAAAAAGAACCATCTAAAACAGATACAGTAGCTGCAATTAAAAAGTCTACAGAGTTATACAACAAAGCAATATCCGGACAAGACTTTTCACAACTAGCAAATGATTTTTCTATGGACCCTAGCAATCAAAATACGCGCGGTGGTGACCTAGGCTGGTTTACCAAAGGGAAAATGGTTAAACCATTTGACGATGCAGCTTTTAGCGCCAAAAAGAATCAGATACTTAAACCAATCCAAACTAATTTTGGTTTTCATGTTATCTATGTAAGAGATTTTAGATTGGATGCTAATGGAAACAAGGAAGTTCTAGCATCTCATATACTTACAAAAATTGAATTATCCCCAACTACTATTTCAAATTTAAAAAAAGAAGCTACTCTTTTCAGCTATGATGCAATAGACTATGGATTTGAAAAAGCATTAAATGATTATAACCTTGAAACAACAAAACATCAAAGATTTGATAACAATGGCTATTCCATACCAGGACTAGGTGGAATAAGAGAAGCTATTCGTTTTTCATTTAACAATAAAGTAAATGAAATTTCTGATATTCTTGAAAATGAAGAATACTTTATTATTTGTCAAATTGATTCAATTTTTTCTCCAGGACCCAAATATTTCAAAGAAGTACAAAATCAGATTGAGAATAGATTAAATAGGGAAAAAACCAAACTTGCTACCCTTAATAAAGCAAACAATCTCTTAATCAAATTAACAAGTCAAGATATAGATTTAAAAGAATTGATTGAAAGTGAAAAAGAGCTTGATGGTTTTAAAGATGAATCTAAAACATTACTTGACGGGTTCACCTCTATTGGTCGAAGTAATTTTGTTAATGGAGCTATATTAGGTTCTAAAGCAGGTGATTTGATTGGGCCATTGGAAACCAATCGTGGCCAAGCAATAATTCATTTGACTGCCATTGAAAGTTTTGATTCTACAAAATTTAAAGAGCAAGAATCAAAACTACGTGATTTAATTTTTTCAAGAAAGCAAAGTCAATTCTTTCAAGCATGGATAGATGAACTAAAGGAGAATGCTGATATTATAGACAATAGAAAATATTATTTCTAATTCAATATTTTCAATAGTCCTACTATGCTCTATTATAAATAATATCACACTAACTCTATTACAAAATTTTACTCCGCAAAATAAAGTATGCCTCTAATTAAAAGTAAAACAAATAAAGATTCTGAAAGATTTCAATCAAATTACGAATACAATAAAAAACTATCTGATGATTTAGATATACTTCTAAATGAAATCAAAAAAATGGGTCCCCCTAGTAGAGTAAAAAAACATCAATCTAGAGGAAAATTGACAGCCAGAAAAAGGATTGATGAATTAAAAGATCCAAATAGTGAGATACTTGAGCTCTCTCCCCTTGCAGGTTATAAACTATATGAAGATGAAATACCATCTGGAGGTTTAATCACTGCTTTAATTAAAGTTCATGGTCATACGTGTATGGTTATTGCTAATGATGCAACTGTTAAGGGAGGAACTTATTATCCAATTACTGTAAAAAAACATCTCCGAGGCCAAGAGATAGCTCTCGAAAATAAATTGCCTTGTATTTACCTAGTAGATAGTGGTGGCGCATTTCTACCTAAACAGGATGAAGTTTTCCCTGATCGTAATCACTTTGGAAGAATATTCTATAACCAGGCTAGAATGAGTGCAAAGGGTATACCTCAATTTGCCGCAGTTATGGGGTCTTGTACTGCAGGAGGGGCATATGTTCCTGCTATGAGTGATGAAGCTATTATTGTTAATAAAACCGGTACAATTTTCTTAGGAGGGCCACCACTTGTTAAAGCTGCAATTGGTGAGACTGCATCATCGGAGGAATTAGGTGGAGCAAAATTACACACAAGAATTAGTGGGGTTGCTGATCACTTTGCCAATGATGATTATGAAGCAATTGATAAATTAAGAAGTTTAATTAATCATCTCCCAGCCCCCATAAATTCAAATATTAAATACACAGAACCCAAATATAGACAAGATGAACTTTTTGGTATTTTAGAAAAAAATCATCAAAAACCTTTTGACATACATGAAATTATTGCAAGAATCGTAGATGATTCAAATTTTGAGGAATTTAAATCTGATTATGGAAAAACTCTTGTAACCGGTTTTAGTAAAATTGGTGGATATCCAATTGGAATAGTAGGTAATAACGGAGTTCTTTTTAGTGAAACTGCTTTAAAGGGTGCGCATTTTATAGAGATATGTAGCAAAAGAAAAATACCACTACTATTTTTACAAAACATTACTGGTTTTATGGTTGGGAAAAAAGCCGAATCAGGCGGAATTGCAAAAGATGGTGCTAAAATGGTACAGGCAGTTGCAGCAACCAACGTCCCTAAATTCACTGTAGTAGTTGGTGGTAGTTTTGGAGCTGGAAACTATGCTATGAGCGGTAGAGCTTATCAACCAAGATTTTTATGGATGTGGCCAAATTCTAGGATATCGGTGATGGGAGGACAACAAGCTGCCAATGTAATGTCAACTATTAAGCAAGACCAAATTAACCAGAAAGGTGAAGTTTTATCACAAAAAGAATTAGATGACTTAAAAGAACCTATACTGGAAAAATATGATAAAGAAGGGCATCCATATTATTCCAGTTCCCGTCTATGGGATGATGGTATTATCAAACCAAATGATACAAGGAAAGTATTAATTCTAGCTCTTCAGGCTACTCAAAAAAACCCTATCTCAGATACAAATTTTCCAGTTTTCAGAATGTAACCTCTAAAAGATGAACCATAATAAGGATTTTCCAATTAATATCCTGATGGTTTTGGCAATGCTAACTTGGGGATTATCTTGGACAAACGCTAAGATTGTTGGTCAATATGCTGAACCACAATTAATAATGATTTGGAGATTTTTTTTTGCTTCCATATCATTATTACCAATTATGATTTCTTATAGAATAAGCTTTAAAATTAACAAGGATACGATTTCTCTTATTTTACTAAATTCAATCTTCATGGTATCGTATAATTTTTTTTATTTTAAAGGAACACAAGTAGGATTTGCAGGAATGGGAGGTGTATTAGTCACTACTTTAAATCCAATTTTAACAACATTGTTTGCAAGCATTTTTTTAAATAAAACACTGTCAAAAAAAGATTTCATTGGTTTATTTATAGGTACTGTTGGCGGTTCAATCATATTAAGATTTTGGGATTTAGAAATATCAAGCTTAATTGATTCTGGTAGTCTATTCTTTTTACTTGCTTCCCTATCATGGGTTTTTGTGACAATTAATACATCAAAGTTAAAAAATAAAAAATCTTATATAAATTATAGTTTTTGGAGTTTTATTTTTTCCTTTTTATTATGTTTAATTAAAAGCGATAAAGAAAACATATTTATTGTCTTTCACTTTGACTGGGTGTTTTGGATTAATCTAATTCTATTAGCTACATTCGCAATGTCTTTTGGAACATCTATATTTTTTCTAGCGTCTGTACGATTAGGACCAACTAAAGCAAGTACATTTATTTTTCTTGTCCCAATTGCAGCCATGGGCTTCGCCATTTACTTCCTTTCTGAACCATTATATGTATCAACAGTTATAGGCGGAATCTTAGGAATGATTGCAGTCTACATCATTAACCATAATTAGTTAAGTTTAATTTTAAAATCAGAAGTACTGATTAATTTTATTAAGGATAAAATCAGGTATCTTTGTTGGTCTGCCATTAGATTTTATAAATACATGTATTGTATACCCTAAAACTAGGACTTCCTTAGATTTATTATTATAAACTTCATATTCAATCTTGAGTCGTGTTTTTGGCAATTCTTTAATATAAGTTTCTACTATAAGATCTTGATTAATAAATGCACTCTTCTTATAATCACAATGTGCAGAAATAACCGGTAATTCTATTCCCTTTTTCTCGACTTCACTAATATTTAAACCGATATTATCTAATAATTCTGTGCGTGCTTCTTCAAAATATTCGAAATATCTGGAATAATAAACAATACCCATTTTATCAACATCACGATAATAAGACTTTGTAAAATGCTTATATAAAATCATATATTTTCTTCATAGAAACCATAGGATTTGTATTTGCTAATCCTTTTATCTAAAAATTCATTTGGGTCAATATTGGATAAATTATTTAACTCCTTAATCAAAACTTTTTTTAATTGATTAGCAGATGATTTAAAATCTCTATGAGCTCCTCCATTTGGTTCACTTATAATCCCCTCACAAATCCCAATCTTTTCTAAATCAGATGGTATCGGTTTTAGTGCTTCTGCAGCATTCTCTGCTCTTTTAGCATCTCGGAATAATATTGAAGCACAACCTTCAGGACTGATTACTGAATACCAAGTGTTTTCCATCATAAGCATTTTATCACAAACTCCAATTCCTAATGCCCCTCCACTAGCTCCTTCTCCAATCACAACACTTACAATCGGAACTTTTAAGCTAGACATTACCATTAAATTTTTTGCAATTGCCTCGCCCTGCCCTCTCTCTTCTGCACCAATGCCAGGATAAGCACCAATAGTATCCATAAATGTAATAACAGGTAATTTAAATTTTTCAGCTAATTTCATAACTCGCATGGCTTTACGGTATCCTTCAGGTCGCATCATTCCAAAATTTCGATGCAAATTCTCTTTAGTGTTTCTTCCCTTCTGCTGTCCTATCCATGCTACTTTATATTTATCTAAATGCCCTATTCCTGTTACAACAGCTGGGTCATCCATAAAAAATCGATCACCATGCAATTCTAAAAAATCAGTTGAAAAATAGTTAATGTAATCTAATGAGTATGGTCTATCTGGGTGGCGAGCAAGTTGAATACGCTGCCATCTAGTAAGATTAGAATAAACTTCTTTAATTATTCTATCTAACTTATTTTTTGCTTGACTTAAAGAAGCCAAGTCATCTTTACTAGGATTAGAGATAGACTCTAATAAAGCTATTTGTTCATCAATCTCTTTTATTGGTTTCTCAAAATCAAGGTAATATTCAGGCATGTTTTTTAAGGGTAATTATTATCAAGTTCTATAAAAATAATTATTCCCAATATTATAGTAAGAAAAAACACAATATTAGCAAATAATACTGGCAAATTTAAACAAAGAAAACCTATCATGCTCATCACTAAAGACATACCATGTAGTATCAATACCGAACGATGCTGTGGGATACCTCTCTGAGACAATCTATGATATGTGTGATCATTGGAGGCTCTATGAATTCTTTTTCTTCTGCGAAGTCTAGATAAGACTACTAATGCAAAATCAAATAATGGAACATAAAATATAAGGATAGGAACAAACCACGTAGATGATTGGGCTCCTGTATTTGGATCATATATTATTGCAATTGACCCTAGTAAAAATCCGATACTCTGTGAACCTGAATCACCTAAAAATAATTTGGCTGGATATGAATTAAAAAAATATAATCCAATACAAACTCCTAATAATATAGCACAGAAGTGTACAACTAGCGACTGCCCATTGGATAATGAAATAAGGAGAAAGAATGCGGCTGAAAGGCCCCCTAAACCAACAGAAAGTCCATCAGAACTATCAATAAAATTAAATGCATTTGTTAAAGTTATTAACCAAAATGTGGTGATTGTAAGATTAAACCATGGGTCAAAATATGTTTCTGTTCTATAAATAAATTCTGGAGAAACAAAAATACTTACTTGCACTCCTAAATAAATAAGAATTACAGTTCCAATTAATTGGCCTATCATTTTTTTTAAAGGAGTAAGATGAAAAAAGTCATCTAGTAATCCAAAAAATCCAATTACTATTCCTGAGATAAATATAGGACCTATTTCGTGTTCATTCCACATACCAGTAATAATAAACATTATTATCATAGTATCTAACAATACAACTCCACCAGTAAGCGGAATAGGATTATTATGGTTTTTATGATCAGCGCTTCCAGGGATATCCATTAATCCAATTTTTGGTGCTAATTTTATACTAATCCAAGAAAGTATAATTGATATTAAAATACTTCCTAAAAGAAGAAGAATTGTCTTTTCCATATTACTAAATATTTCTCATTTATCTTTTCAACAAACTAATTATTTGCGATATAATTAGTTTTGTGTACATAATAAAATAATAAAACCAATTAAAAATAATAGAATAATCATTAGAAAAATGTTTATTGTAATATCTAATATAAGAACGATGCCATTCAAAATTAGCTTTTAAAGGTACCGAATTTGCACCACCCATGCCACCTTGATGTACTACAACAGCTCTTGGATTATAGTATATTTTCCAACCCATTTCAATTGCTCTTAGACATATATCAGAATCTTCTTGATATGCAAAAAATTGTTCATCAAAGTATCCAATATCACTGATTACTGCATTCCTTATAATCATGCACGACCCAGAAACTCCGCTAACCTCATGAATCTGATTTTCATCTAGGTGATTTAGATGATATCCTGTGTACCTTTTGTTGTTATTGAAAATTCTAGATAATCCAAAAAAATATGAGAAAACCGCACTAGGGGTAGCCAATCCCCTTCTACATGACTTCTGAAATGATCCATCCGCATTAAGAACCTTTGGCCCAACAATACCAATATTTTTATTTTGATTAAGATAATCTATTAAACATGATACAGAATTAGACATTAATTGTGAATCTGGATTAAGAATCACCTTATATCTCCCTTGACTAATCTTAATTAAATCATTTATAGCTTTTGTATATCCTTTATTCCTCTGATTCGAAATCCAGTTAAGATTTGAATATTTAGAAAGGATATACTCCTTTGAGCCATCTTTTGAATTATTATCAGCAATTAAAATTTCATAAGAGAGGGTTTCTACTGCATTTGGAATTGACCTAAGGCAATAATTTAGATGGTGCTTGGCATTAAGACTAACAATACAAAAAGAAATATCCATCAATATAGTATGCTATTATATCCATCCGAATAATTTCCATAACCGCAATCTCCATACCATCCAAATTGCCTCATACATAATAGCCTTAGACATCTTTGATTCTCCAACAGTGCGGTCAACAAAGATAATGGGTTCTTCGATTATTTTAGCATTAATAACCCATGCACGGAAATTCATTTCAATTTGAAAACTATATCCTTGAGATTTTACCTTAGAAAATTCAATCTTTTCTAAAATACTAGTTCGCCAAGCTTTAAATCCACCTGTTCCATCATTAATTGGCATTCCTGTAATAAATCTTGAATACATATTTGCACCATAACTTAAAATCAATCTTCTAATAGGCCAATTGACTACACTAACACCTTCAACATACCTACTTCCTATAGTTAAATCATATTCGTTTAATTTAGAAATAAGTTTAGGAATATCGTTCGGGTCATGTGATAAGTCGGCATCTATCTGAACTACATAATCAAATTCCCTTTTAATTGCCCATCGAAATCCAAATAAATACGCAGTCCCTAATCCTGCTTTCTTTGGTCGAACTTCCAAGTGAAGATTGCCATAGCTTTGTTGTAGTTCCTTGACCTTATCTGCTGTACCATCAGGCGAATTATCATCAATAATCAAAAGATGAAAATCATTATTGAGGTTAAGAACCTTATCTACTAAAGCTTCAATGTTTTTTATCTCATTATATGTAGGAGATACAATTAAAGTACTCATAAGTTATCTCTTTTTACAATCTCACTTAAACAATAATCAATAGAAGGAGGCTGAACATCTAATATTTCAACAACTTTATCCGTATTTAGGCCAGATTGCTTTGGTCTTTGTGCTAATTGATTTAAATCTTTAGTTAATATGGGCTCTATTAACGAAGAATTTAAATCATATTTTTCGGTTATCATTTTAGCAAACTCAAATCGATTAACATAATCCGAATCTCCCCAATGTAAAATTCCTTCTAATTCTCTTTTAATACACATATGTATAACTTTTGCAATTGATACTGTCCAAGTTGGATTATTATACTGATCTTTAACTATTTTTATTTGCTTACCATGTTTTAGAGAATTCACTACCCAGTCAAGAAAGCTAGCATTTGTTTGGCTTGACCTATTGTAAAGCACATTTCCTCTAATCACCAAACTATTTCGATTATGATGTAATAGAATTCTTTCTGCTGCCAATTTTGTTTTACCATAAACTGAAATCGGGTTTACTTTATCATCTTCTTTATATGGTCCTTCTTTCCCATCAAATACATAATCTGTAGACAGTTGAATAATCTTACCAGAAAATGAATCGCAAATATTTTGAAGCCCTGCGATATTAATTTCTTTAGCAAGTTCTGGATATTCTTCGCATTTATCTACATTTGTCATTGCAGCAAGATTAATAATTAAATCTGGAGCTGTACTATGAAAGACTTCTTTCATTTGTATTTTATTTTGGATGTCCAAACATATTCCAGATTTACCTTTAGGAATAGTAGACCCTGTTACAATAAGATTATGAGAATCTCCTAACTCCCTAGCTAACGAGGTACCTAGTTGACCAAACCCCCCTGTAATTAATATTCTCATATTTAGTTAATTTTAAATGTTTTTACAATCATATCCATCTGCCTCATGAAAATTGATTTATTTTTCCCTGGATAATGAATTAAATAATTAATATGATATGTTTTATCCGTTTTTGATTCGTAGAACAAGTAAGATTTAAATGGACCCCCCTTAGACTCTTTTATATCAATTGTCTCCCATAGTCCTTGTGCTCTCCATGCGAATTGGCCATTGTAATCAATTTTTTTCAAATCAAATTTGTGGTCATTAAATTGTATAAAACCATAATTTTCTCTTGGCCATCCCCAAAGATATTTTCCAAGGGAAAGTTCGTCGCCTACAATGTTGCCATTCACCCATCCAATTCCAATCCATTGAAATGGCATCTCTTTTCCCAACCACACAAAATTTGAATCTGGAATCTTTTTTATTAACTCCCAACCCCATGGAATCATTATTGACCATCCAAATTCTATTTTTAAAGAATCAGATAACAAACTATTTCTATCATCTCCAAAAAGAAATCTCTTTTGTCTGTCAAGGAATTGATCATGAAATAATTTCCTATAAAAACCTTTTTTAGTATCTATTGTTGAAAACAATTGTTTTTTAGAATTTGCATTTATTATCATAAACAACTGTTTATTAGCATATAAATTTCTTGTAATTATGGTAGGGTCATCATTTTCAGTTTGATTAAACTGCTCTGGTGTTAGTAATTGTTTTACCAAATTGTATCCAGAGTTATTTGTTTGTCTATTTACAGCAGCAACTATCACCTGTGATTGAGTCTTTAATTCCTGATATTTATCTGGTTCAGAAAACTTTAGGTTATAAAATGGTTCTGGCTCTGGAGTAAATAAGGTATCTATAAAGATTTTTGATAAATATTCTTCAATTATTTCACGATCTAAATTAGAACATATTACTCGGATTTCATTATCTGCTCCAAGAGCCTCTCTTTTTCCCTGACATGAGAAATTCAATAAAACCAAACAAATTATAATTAAAAGATACCTAAATATCATATTTCTATTCCATATAGTTAAAAACGGGATATCCATTTGATATGTAATTTACCATTCTCAAATGAAAAGCTTGACAACCCATATCCTAATTTTATTATTGTATTATCATTTACTTGAGTAATCCCGAAACCCCATCCAGGCCAATTATGTTCTAGAATATTCAATTGATTGGAGGCAATATCTAGAAAGAAAATCATTTCAAATGATTTTAATGGTTTGTAACATAATTCCATGCTCGATATTTGGTATTGAGTTGATAAAAATTGTTGCTCATCATAACCACGTAGGCTAGATGCTCCACCAAAAGAAAGGTATCTACTTTTTGGTATACTCCCATTAAAATATTTAATACCCTTGACGTTTAATTTGATTGTAAAGTAAAATAATTTTGATAAAGGATAAAATCTTTTATAGAAAAATTTATAATTTATAAAATTAAACTTATCCTCGATGCCTCCATCAATTTCTAAATCCATTATCCTACCTGAAGTTGGTAGTATCCTAGCATTTGTATTATCTTTTTTTGAGAATGCTGAAATGGCTAAATAACTAAGTTTACTATAGCCATTATTAATCCCCTCTTTTGTAGGAAATGTCTTCCCTTTTAAATATCCAATTCCTGCATTACCTAAGTATGGTAAAAAAGTTATTATACTATATCTATGCTCAATAAATGTATATAAGCCACTAAATAATTCATAATGATGCTTTATCGATATGCCTGTATCCCATCCAAATGGATGAGGAATCATAAAATCTAAATTAATTACCTGAGATAATGAATCAATTTTTTTCCAATATAAATTAATATTTTCAGTGTTTTTAAAAAAATTTTCTAAAATTATATTTAACTCCCCATTTAATGACCATCGTTTCTCTATTTTACTCATACCAACAATACCAGAATAATTACTTTCAAAATCAGGTTTAAAAAGAATTTTTGCACCAAGAACTGTATTATTTATTAATCCAAATTGATATCTCGGATTTATTTTTAAAAAATAATATCTTGAAACTAACTCTGGACCGATACCTCTATAATTTTCATCAATTGGTGTATTTTGATACGGACGTAGTATCTTTTGAACAATATTTTTATTAATATCATAATTATAGATTATAATTAAAGAATCAATATTTTTTTTTGTATCAATTATTTTAAAAATAGTTTCAGTCTTATCATAATCATAGGAATCAAGTCTATAAATGGTAGATAATTTTTCATCTTCAGAAAAATACTTATTTACTTCTTCATTTACAATTATTGAGTCATTAGAATTAATTTTCAATGCCCCAGTTCGGGAAAATGCTAAAGAAAATAAAATTATATATATCTTAAAAATGAGCACGAACCTCACCTTGGATAGCTATAAAATCATTATATCTTTTGTCATTTATAGTATTAATGGATATAATTAGAGATATGGACTTATTTGGATAATATTGCATTCTCCAGTTTGACCTAAAGCTCATTCCACTAGGATAACCATTTAGTGATTCTGGAGGAAGATATACATTTTCATTGTTCTTAGTTACATTTACTAAAGAAATCTCAGATTGAAAGCGACCAGTATCCTTATATAAAATTTTATTCAATAATTTTAAACCATATGCTTTTCCTGAAAAGTTATTATTTTGAGATTGTCCTTTATCACTGCCTAATAAAAAACCCAAGTCTATATCAATATAATTACCAAACCTATATTGCAATTGGAAATCATTCCACCATCCTGACCAATTTCGATTTCTATAATTAGATACTATTGAATTAATAAAATACTTATTGATATCTAATTTATTGCATAATAAAAAATTTTCAGTTATTATTTTTGTTATATCTGATCCTATCTCATTCGATAATTTTTGTTCATTCCCTCTTGGGTCCATTCCATTTAATTCCTTCCTTTGCTCAAACCAGAACAACATGTCACTCTTATTCTTAAAATAAATTTCTACTCTATTAAAAATATTTCCTCTCATAATTCCTTGATCATTTGTTTTTGAATAAAAAACCCTATTAATGGTAGGAGATTTACCTTGGAAATCTTGTTTAGAGTTAAGTCTAATAATGGTATTATTTATTAATGGTATTTCTGAGAATCTTATAGAAAAACTTTGTCCGCCAATAATGGAAGTATTTTGGATTTTATTACCAGAAAAGATATTATAGGCAATATAATCACCATTTGAATCAGGTATATAAGTATTAAAAGTACTATCGTATCGATAATCCCCTTTACCAAATCCAATTGAATCATATACTACAGCTATTTGTTGATGAAGTCTTTCTTCTTTTCTAAGTTGTATCTTCCAATTAAAATTATTTAATGGCTTATAATTTTTCACATTTAAATCAAATAAAGAGTAGTCGTGATTATTGGCAATATTATCGCTTGATTTAATACGTTTTTTATATGTTATATTTTGTTTAACACCGGTATTGGTTACTAAATCATATTGAATACTTCCAATCACATCATTGGATGTATAGATATTTTCTTCACTTTGAGTATATCTATCTCTACGGTAATCTATTCCTGTAGAAATTTTATTTTTATCTTTCTTTATGTTAAAACCTAAACCTGTCTTCCAAAATTCATTTTCATTATCAATCTCACTTAAAAAGGAAATATATGGTATCCATTTTTTTTGGTTTGTTTGTAATCTAAATTCTAATCGTTTATAATCTTTTTGTTTTCCATTGACAATTAAATATCTATAATAAGATTCATCAAAAAGATTATTAAAAGATTCATGACCAAGACTGAATTTTGAAAATTTATTGTTTAGATATTTAAGTTGAGAAATTTGAATATATGACTTACCAAAGTTATCTACCGTGTATTCACTTTGTAGGGTTTTTTCTTCAATGCCATTTGTTATAGTAGAATCTAAATTCCATAATCTATTGTAAAGAATATTATTTTCCCTTCCAATCGAACTATACTTATCATCTTTTTTTTTCTGTGTTAAGTATAAACTTATAGAACCAGGTCCAAATTGAAGAGAGTCTATATGTGAACCATATGTAATAAAACTACCTATTTTTGATATATCATCATTAATCTGATAATTATCAATTATTGAACCAGAAAATTTTCCATATATATTAAAATTTTTATTTAAATGATAAGAATAATCAAAATACCCAAATTGCCTTCTTTTAGGCAAATTTAATTTAGCATAAGGACTATAGAGGGCATCATAATTTTCACGATTTTCTATAAAAACATACTCATAGTATATCTCGCCTAAATCTGAAATATTCCTTGCATATTCTCCTTCTATATCAAATTGAAATACAATTTGATAACGATCTGTATCATCAAGTACATGGGATGGATCAAATATGTATATATTGTTTTTAAAAATATAATCCCCATTTTCATCATCAATAACAGTGCTGCGATTTATAAATTCATTATTTGCAGATGAAAATTCTTCAAACAATTCTTCTTCATTATATATATCGTTTTCACTGTAAAGACCAATATCGATAAAGTGTTTATCTATTTTATTTCTATAATTTCCTCCTAAGAATGTTTGCTGATATTCGTAATCAGAATATTGATATTCAATTAGGATATCTGAATCAAAATTGATTAATATTTTTGGAGTAAATATAATTTCTGCATTATAATAATCAATTGTGTAATCAAAATTATTCCCTCGAATTAATTTATTACCATCTACCCATATCTTTTCAGTTCCAGATAATACTATAATATCTGGATTACCTTCCTTTCCTGTTAACTGATATGGACCTTGATTGCCGTCACGACCTTTTAATTCTAAATATTTAAAATTTCCTTTTGAGCTAGCATATACTGATGAACTATAAATATCTTTATTCTTATAATTTGCATCTATACCAATAAGCTTTCTATTGATATTACGATTTTTATAAATAATATTACCTCCTTTGATACTAAAATCTTTATGTAAAACACTTAAATAGACATTATCTAATTCATCAAGATTTTGTGTTGTTCCATCTGGATGAATAGAAAAATCTTGATCTGTTAAAACTCCATTAATACTTAATTCTTCAGATAATCGACCATTGATTTGCAGCTGCATTCCACCAGCAAAATCAGGATTCTGTAGATTTGAAAATGTTATTTTTCTATTTAAAGAACCACTAGTGAAAACAGAAGATTCCTTTTTGTTAACAGAAGATGGTTTAATTTCAAAAATTGAATCGATATCAGATATATTATTATCTAAAATTGGAAGTAACTTCCATTTTGGTCCATATGAAATTGGAAGTCCATTAGTTAAATAATTATAGTTTATTATAATATTTTGACTTTTAATACTGTCTGGTAAAGTTATTACGCCATTAATATAATCGATTTTATCTGCTGTGATTAAATTTATTTCTCCACGTATAATTAATGAAGATTCAATAATAAATTGATTTTTTAGGAGAATAGAATTCAAGCTATCATTATAGATAACAGTGTCATTTCCTACTGAGATTTGGGTATATAATCTAGAAATGAAAAAAATAATGCATATAATTATCTTCTTTTTTCTATTGAACATTTAAAATTACTATATGATTACTAGCCAACACAGCAATAGATTTATTTACAGAAACCACATCTAAAATAGGAGTGCTAGTTTTTGGAATATAATAATTATCTCCATAATTAACCGATATTCCAATACCAAATCTGTTAAATATTATCCAATCATCTCCTAAGGAAACTATGAATTCGGCATTTTTTATATTTATAGATATAATTTGTTTTAATTTTCCATTTATGCTATATAAATAAAACAAACTATCGCATCCTAATAGAGCAAGGTCACCTTCAATATTAGATTGCATATCAATAAAACAATCATAAATAATACGTTCTTTTGTAAAATCAATAAATGGAATATCATTTAATTGCGTTCCACTATATTTATAAACGCTATTGTATACTTCTGAAAATAGATAAAGATTTCCCAGATAATCTAACGAAACTAAATCAGGATAAATACCTCGCTTAAGTGAAATCGTATGTAAATGTGATAATCTATAGTCTAAGTAAATAATTTTATTTTCTAATCTATTAACCAAAGTCATCCCATTATTAGATATTCCCATCCATATAATATCGCCATAATTTATTTGATTATTTCCTAAACCACTTGGACGAGTAAGATCTCCATTTTTACTTATTTCTAGAAATTCATTGTTACTTTCATCAAGTAGTAAATATTTATTAGCTATAGAATTTTGTAATTTTGTGGGTTGAATTCCCCATAATTGTAATTTCTTTGGAAATATTCTGACTTCTTTAATCTTTAGTATATTTTTCTGTGCTAAACAAATACACAAAAAAATATTAAGTGATATAATCCAATAACGATTCAGTATTTTACTCTCTATACTGTATTGGATGATATAAGAGATACGAACCAATACATATCATTACTATAGATAATACTTGAGCACCTGAAAAAATTCCAAAAAGGTATTTTTCATTAGTCCGTAGAAATTCAATGAAAAATCTTTCTGAACCGGCAAAGACAAGGTATTGGAAAAATAAAGTGCCAGGTATCAACACTTTATTTCGCTTTGACCATAAAATAAAAAATAGAATTCCACATATTAATGTTTCATATAATTGAGTAGGATGTACTTTTATAATTTCAGAATCATAATTTGGAATATCTATCCATGGATATTGATATTCAAAAACACTAATCGTAGTGGGGGGAAGGCCATCTGGGAATGCTATTGCCCAAGGCAAGGAGGAAGGTATTCCATAATCATCGCCAACTAAAAAGCATCCTATTCTTCCTATCGCATAACCTAATAAAATCAAAGGTGCTAATCTATCAGCCATATTCAGCCATGGAACATTATACTTTTTTAAAATCAGAGTTACAGAAAAAACAGCTCCAATTAAACCACCTAAAAAAACTAACCCAGAACCACTAAAAATCTGACTTATTGGATTTGCAGATAGTAAAATATCATTAAAGTTTTCAATAACATGGTAAATCTTTGCCCCTAAAATACCACCCAAAGCAGACCAGAATATTATATCTGATGCTAGTTTTTCATCATAATTCATAATCTTTAAATCATTCTCTAATAAAAAATAGCAGGAGTAAAATGCAATTACTAACATTAGACCAAAAGAATAGATTGCAAGATGAAATTCTATACCAAAAATATTAATGATTCCAAAATCATATATAATAGGATACATTATGAAACTCCTTTTACTACATTATAATACAAATCAAAAATAGACATAAAAATAAACTTTATAATGGATACTATAACATTGGTTCTGTTAAATAATTTTAAATAACATAAATATTTATTTTTCATTGAAAATAGTACCTATTGGGTAGTAATTCTAGTAACAATTATAAGGTCATAAATAGAATGTGACCAAGATGTGATTCCAAATCCACGATAAAAATAAAGTACACCCAGGAGAATACCTGCAAAAAATCTAACTAAAAATATATTAAAAGTAAAATAGTCACCAAAATCACCAATAAAATGAAATGATGAAAAAATTGCGGCTGCAATAATCATTGCTATCCAATCGCTCATAGTGTTTTTCCATTGGAAAACAAGGCCTAAAATACTTGCTATCCCAGATATCAACAATACACGAAAAAGAAATTCCTCATAAAGACCAGCGCCAACAGCCAGTAGTACTTGCTGAATCAATATTGAACCCGTAGGATTCATAAGAAGATAATGAATGTTTGACATAAAATAATATAATACACCTGACCAAATAAGACTCTCGAGCATCATCAAAAATAGAAATTTTCCATTTATCACAATACCCGCCCAATATTTCTTGTGAAAAATATAAACAACAAGAAAGACAATAAAAAAAAATACCCCCATCCAATAAATCCCATTAATTCCAAACGTTGAGAAAACCTGCCTCATCAGAGCATCTGCACCATTTCTCATAGCTATTATATCGCTAGATGAAATTAAAAGAATACCTATTTCATAAATAAAAAATAAAGGTAAAGCAAAAAACAAACTATACATCGGAGAGGATGTGTTTTCCCAATATTCTGAAAGCAAAATTAATTGTCCTCTACCTGCAAGATTGCTAGAAGAGCCTCTTGAGGAATCTCAACTTTACCAATCATTTTCATTCGTTTTTTACCTTTTTTCTGTTTTTCCCAAAGCTTTCTTTTTCTTGTGATATCGCCACCATAACACTTAGCTGTTACATTTTTTTTCAAAGCTCGAACAGTTGTTCTTGCAATAATTCTATTATTTAATGAAGCTTGTATTGCAACCTCAAACATCTGCCTAGGAATAAGTTCCTTCAATTTACTACATAATGCTACACCCCTATGATAAGCATCATTCTCATGACATATTGTTGATAATGCATCTACAGATTCATTATGTATTAAAATATCTAATTTTCTCAAACTTGCTGGTGAAAACTCCTTAAACTCATAATCAAAAGAAGCGTATCCACTTGATATGGATTTTAGTTTATCATAAAAATCAAAGATAATTTCTCCAAGAGGTAGTTCATAATATAGTTGAGCCTTTTCAGGAGATAAATAGTGAGTAGTCTTATATACTCCCCTTTTTTTCTGACAAAGATTCATTATTGATCCAATATATTTTTTAGGAGTTAATATTTCTGCAGAAACTATCGGTTCTAAAATTGAATCAATTTCACCAATTGAAGGCATTTTAGACGGTGTATCTACAGCTATAACTAATCCAGATCGAAGAGAAACTTTATAAATTACATTTGGAGTCGTGGTTACTAAATCGATATAGAATTCTCTTTCTAATCTTTCTTGTATGATTTCCATATGTAATAAACCTAAAAATCCACATCTAAAACCAAACCCTAATGCTGTACTTGTCTCTGGAGTGAATTCAATAGAAGCATCATTTAATTTTAATTTTTCTAAAGCTTGTCTTAATTGGTCGTAATCATCAGCATCTGCCGGATATAAACCAGAAAATACCATTGGTTTTATCTTTTTATATCCAGGAAGTTGTTTGGTAGCTCTATTTTCATTTGTTGTAATAGTATCACCCGGCTCTATATTTGACATATCTCGGATACTAGCAATAATATATCCAACATCACCGGAAGATAATTCAGATGTTTTTACTTTATCTAAAATAAAATAGCCTACTTCTGTAATTTCATATTCTATATTGTGTGCAAAAAATTTCGCAGTCATTCCTGGTTTTATAGAGCCATCAAATACTCTAATATATGGTATCGCACCCTTGTAATTATCATAAATAGAATCAAAAATCAAAGCTCTACATTTATTATTACTTTTATCTATTGGTGAATCTATACGATTGATTATTGCATCAAAAATATTTTTGATGCCAATTCCACTTTTTGCACTTGCCTCTATTATATCATTTTCATCACAACCGATAAGATCCATTATTTGTATTTTTACATCATCAATCATAGCAGATGATAAATCGACCTTGTTTACTATAGGTATTAATGATAAATCATTTTCAATTGCAAGATAGGTATTAGATACTGTCTGAGCTTCCACACCCTGCGCTGCATCCACTAAAAGTAAAGCACCTTCACACGCAGCAAGTGAACGCGAAACTTCGTAAGAAAAATCTACATGCCCAGGAGTGTCAATTAGATTTAATATATAATCATGCCCATCTGAATGTTTATAATTCATTCTTATTGGATGACTTTTTATAGTAATTCCTCTTTCTCTTTCAAGCTCCATACTATCAAGTACTTGTTCTTTCATTTGTTTGTCGGAAATAGTATTTGTTTCTTCCAAAAGTCTATCAGCAAGCGTTGATTTACCGTGGTCTATATGTGCAATAATACAAAAATTTCTTATTTTATTTGTACTCATTTAACAAAACTCATTTCTTAATGTTATATATTGTAAATAATCATCTGTAAATAGTTTATTAAACTATTGACTGTGTTTTTTTTGCGCACGCAATAGTCTAGAATTGGCTTTTCTTTTCTCTCCATCTTGTAGTAGTGAGACAATCCTTAGAGCTTCCAGAATAGGAATATTTGAATTATCAGAATTAGTATAAAACGCATCCATATGCATGGAAATAATTTTTAAGTTATATCCGACTTCTTTTGCATAATATTCATCTGCAATTTCATAAAACCGTTCAATATAATAGGGTTCAATCCAGTTATCATCATTTAAATATTGCTTTCGAACCTCAGCTTTATGATGTGCTTTTAATTTTGCAATACTACCGTAAACACCATTTATAAAAGCAATTTTTTCATCTTCATTATAACTAATCCAAAATTCTGAGGAAGACGTTGTCTGCGAAACAATTAAAGATAGTATAAAATTAAAAATAATTATTTTTTTCATATATTGACTAACCTTGAAAATGATTAACTATTGGAAAACGCCTTCCCACACCAAAAGATTTTGAAGAAATTCTTAGGCAAGGTGCAGATTGCCTACGTTTAAATTCATTTAATCTAATTCTATTATGAACCGAATCTACAAGATCTTTATCAACTCCAGATTTTACTAATTTGTTTTTTGAGATTCCTTTTTCCACAATCAATTCAACCAATGGACTAACTATTGAATAATCAAATGGATCAACCTGATTAAATGATAATTCTGCAGATGGTGGCTTTATTATAATATTTTTTGGAATTCTATTATCATATTTAGTGTTTAACCAATTACATAAACCATAGACATCCATTTTATTTAAATCAGATATAACTGAAAGTCCACCACTCATATCACCATATAAGGTGCAATATCCTAAGGCCAATTCAGTTTTATTCCCTGTCGATAACACCAGCCAATTAAATTTATTTGAAAGCGCCATTAAAATATTACCTCTTACCCTTGCTTGAATATTTTCTTCAGTAACATCACTAGCTAGTTTATGAAAATATGGATCTAAGATACTTTCCATTTCACCTACAATACTATTAATGGGGATTACTTTATAATCTATTCCAAGATTATCAGCTAATAATTTTGCATCATCTAAGCTATGTTTGCTTGAATATTTTGAAGGTAAAGAAATACCATGTACATTTTTTGAACCTAGGGCATCAGTAGCTATAGAAGCTACTAACGAACTATCAATACCACCAGAAAGTCCGATTAGCGCTTCTTTGTGACCTGTCTTAATAAAATAATCTTTTACACCCAAACATAGCGCATTATAAGTTTTCTCTTCCATTGATTCTTTTTTGATATTTATTTCAGTTTTAGAATTTGAATTAACAATAATTAATTCTTCTTTAAAAGCATTTGCGTACCCAATAACTTTACCATCATTGGAAAAGGCTAATGATTGACCATCAAAAATCAATTCATCTTGAGCTCCAACCGTATTACAATAAAATATTGGCAATTTAGTCTGCATTACCTTTTCTCTTATAATAGATTTTCGTTGTATTAAGCGATCTTTTTGATAAGGAGATGCAGAGATATTAATTATTAATTCTGCTCCCTTTTCCATCTGCTCTTTACTTACTTTACAAGTATACTGACTATCCCACATATCTTCACAAATTTGAAGACCAATTTTTAATTTTTTCCCATTATATGAAATAACTGTTAATGAAGTCCTATCTCCGCTAGTAAAGTAACGTCTTTCATCAAAGACATCATATGTTGGAAGCAAAATTTTATCATAGAATGATTGAATCTTACCACTATAACAAACTGCAGCAGAATTATAAGTTTTATTACCATCTTTCCTGATGTATCCTATTATTAATGGTATAGTAGATTTTTTAGATATAATATCTAATTCTTCTAAGTTTTGTTTAATAAACTCATTTTGGAAAATAAGATCTTGAGGTGGGTATCCAGATATTGATAATTCGGGAAATACAACAATATCTGCATTTTTAATCTTTGCATCATTGTAATACTTTAGAATCTTACTTCGATTGTAGGTGAAATTCCCTAATATTGTATTAATCTGACAAAGAGCTATATTCATTTATGAATCTCAAAAGAAGAAAATTCCTTTTCAGTTTGTTCTTCCCATTCGATACTAACTTTATCAACTTTTGCATTTGGTGGACCATCTTGAAGCCAACCTAAAAGAGTTGAAAGATTTTCCATATCCCCTTCAGCAACTATTTCAACAGCATTTGAAAATAAATTCTTTACCCACCCTGTCAAACCAAGTTCATTCGCTTTATCCTGTGTACTAATTCTGAACCACACTCCTTGTACATCACCAGATATCATAACATGCACTCTAAACATTCTTTATTTCCTTTTTATATTATAATGTTAATTTTTCCATATTAGGGTTCCAATCTTGACATAGTTCTAGGAAATGGGATTGTTTCTCTTATATGATTAGTTCCGCATATCCAAGCCACAGTTCTCTCTACTCCAAGTCCAAAGCCTGAATGAGGAACAGAACCATATTTTCTAATATCAAGATACCATTTGAATGGCTCAAGTGGCAAATCATGATGTCTAATACTTTTAATTAAAGTATCTAAATCATCTTCTCTTTGACCACCTCCAATAATTTCACCATATCCTTCGGGAGCAATCATGTCTACTCCTAGCGCTAAAGAATTATTATTAAAATCGCGTTTCATATAAAACGCCTTAATATCTGATGGCCAACGATGAATCATTATTGGTCTATCAAATTGTCTTGATAATAAAGTTTCATCTGGAGTACCAAAATCATTTCCATATTTAAAATCACTACCAGAATCTCCAAGCATTTTTACAGCTTCATCGTATGTTATTCTAGGAAAAGGAGTCTTAATTAATTTTAATTTTTCTATATCCCGCTCTAAAATTATTAATTCATTTATACAATTTTCTAAAACTGTGATAATAATAAATTCTATTAAATTTTCAGCCCATGTCATATTTTCATCTAAATCTACATATGCCATTTCCGGTTCCACCATCCAAAACTCTGTAAGGTGTCGACGAGTTTTAGATTTTTCTGCACGAAAAGTAGGACCAAAACAATAAGTTTTACCAAATGCAGTTGCTGCTGCTTCTTGATATAGTTGTCCGCTTTGAGTTAAATAAGCTAATCTCTCAAAATACTCAACCTCAAACAAACTTGTAGTACCTTCAACTGCATTTGCAGTAAACACAGGAGAATCTATTAAAGTGAAACCGTTACTATCAAAATAATCTCTGATTGCCTTTACAACATGATGACGAATTCTCAAAATTGAATTTTGGCGTTTTGATCTTATCCATAGATGTCTGTTTGACATTAAAAAATCTGCACCATGTTCTTTTGGTGATATAGGAAATTCTTCTAAAACATGATTTACTACCTTTATATCTTTAATACCTAACTCATAACCTCCTATTGAACGTGACTCTTTTCGCACAATCCCACTAATTATAACAGAATCCTCCTGATTTAGTTTTTGCTCTAATCCAAAAGATTCATCTGAAGCTTCTCCTTTTACAACTACACCTTGTAATAATCCAGTACCATCTCTAAATATTATAAACCAAATTTTACCAACACTTCTCAGATTATAAATCCAACCTTTAAGTTCAACAATTTTCCCTTCATATTTAAATAAATCACTAATTCTAACAGTTTCCATTTTTATTCCTTTACCAAGTTGTCATAATATCATTAAGGATGTCTTCAGTAATTTTTTGCATAGCCACCTTTGAAGCAAAACTTCTAGGCTCACCAAATTCATCATCATCATCATCATCTATTTTCCCATCATTATCATTATCAATTCCGTCAGAACTAATATCTCCACTTAAACCATATGCACCATATCCTGAATATATTCCTTCTATAAGATTTTTATCATTTAAAACATCGTACCATTCTACTTGAATATCAATCTTAAATCTATATTCTGAGACTGCTTCTTCTTTACTATATATATGTGGCCCTTCAGTTATTTTTTTTATAGTACCTTTTAAAATAGAGTTAGCATCAATATTATCTGATATTAATAATATACCTGATTCATTAAAACTATCTATAACATTATCAGTGATATCTTCTGCAATTCCATATTCAGCTGTTTGATTGTCCATCAATGGTATCGAAATTGTTTTTATATGAGATGGAATTGACCCCGCCATCGAATAAATTCCGCAAGAAATAAAGAAAAAATTAAATAAAATTAATAAATGAAAATACAAATAAATCCCTATTTTTTAATTTTTGGCTCCAGGCCATATTCTTCAATTTTTCTATAAAGAGTCCTTTCACTCATCCCTAGGGACTTAGCGGTTTTTCTTCTATTGCTATTATAAAATTTTATAGTCCTCCTAATTGCTTCTTCTTCTAAATTTTTTATAAGTATCGAACCAATTGCATCATCTCTAATCATTTTATAATTATCTTCAACAATTTCCATTGATTTTTGAGGTACTTGTATGCGATCATTTACAATTTTATCTATTTCAGATAATCTTTTATCCATATTATGATCTAGAGAACCACTGATAAGAATTTTTTGGATTAGTTCCGTATCTTGTTTTAACATAAATAATTGACGAAGAATCAAATCAATCTCAGCTTTATCTGTTGCTTTGGAAACAACAACAGGCAAAGCAGAATTATCTGCAGAAATTTGCATCAAATCCTCTAACTCATTCTGAATAACATCTTTTGTGATACGTTCCCCTTTTTGCATTACAATTATTCTTTCCACAAAATGTTTTAATTCTCTAATATTACCTGGCCAATCATATTGCTTCATCAAACGAATTGCATCTGGAGAAAAACCTCTATATCTGATATCATTTGACCTAGTAAATTCAAGTGAAAATCGCTCAATAAATGCATTGACATCCTCAACCCTCTCTCTTAATGGAGGTATTTTAATATTTACCGTTTTTAATCTAAAATATAAATCTTGACGGAAATCTCCAGTATTCACCAAGGTTTCAATATTTTTATTAGTTGCTGCAATTACTCTTACATCTGTTTTTCGGTTCTTTACTTCTCCAACCCTCATAAAATCACCACTTTCTAGTACTCTTAAAAGCTTAACTTGAGTTCCTAACGGTGTTTCACCTATTTCATCTAAAAAAATGGTTCCTTTGTGTGCTTCTTCAAAGTATCCTTTTCAATCATCAGATGCACCAGTAAATGATCCTTTCTTGTGACCAAACAATTCTGATTCAATAATTCCCTCCGGGATAGCTCCACAATTTACTACTACAAGCGTCTCGTTAGATCTTTTGCTTGATTGATGTATTGCTTTTGCAATTACTTCTTTTCCTGTCCCAGACTCGCCCGTAACAAGCACTGATATATCAACGTTAGATATTTGAGCAATCATTTCAATTACTTGATTGATTCCAATTGAATTACCTATTATTCCAGATTGTTTTTTAAATCTATTTATATCAATCATATACTCAATATTTTTTATAGTGATATCGCATGATATTTATTACGGATAAAATTAATTAATGAAAACCCGATGAAACATTCCATATTATTATTTATCATATTATTTATTCAAACTCTTTTTCAAACCCTAGTATTTCATCTCTTATTTTTGCAGCCTTTTCAAACTCTAGACTATCTGCTGCATCCAACATTGATTTATTAAGTTCGCTTAATATTAATTCTTTATCTTCTGTACTCATATGATTTTTATCATAATCTGGAAAAGTTATGGCTTTTTCTTCAATTTTACTTCCTGCAACTACAGTTGAATCTAAAATATCATCAACTGATTTGCTTACGGTTTTAGGTATAATATTATTTTTCTTATTAAACTCTTTTTGGATTATTCTTCTTTCTCTACTTGTATCAACTAAATTCGACATTGCTTCAGTTTTCCTATCCCCATAAAGAATAACCAGACCTGATAAATTTCTTGCAGCACGCCCTGCGACTTGAAGCAAAGAACTTTTGGACCTTAAGAATCCTTCTTTGTCAGCATCTAAAACTGCCACTAAGCTTACCTCAGGCAAATCGAGGCCTTCTCTTAAAAGATTTATTCCAACTAATACATCAAAAGTTCCTATTCTTAGCTCACGCAAAATATTTACTCTTTCTAAAGTATCAATTTCTGAGTGAAGGTATCTAACTCTAATATTTAATCCTGACATATATTCAGTTAAGTCTTCTGCAGATCGCTTCGTCAACGTTGTGATTAATATCCTCTCATTATTTTCTGAACGATTCCGAATTTCCTCTATAAGATTATCAATTTGACCTTTTGATGGCCTAATATCAACCTGAGGATCGAGAAGTCCCGTAGGACGAATAACCTGTTCTGTAACAATTCCATTGCAAAACTCAAGTTCTCTTTGGGATGGTGTCGCTGAAGTAAATATCACCTGGTTTTGTGCTTCTTGAAACTCATCATATTTCAATGGTCTGTTATCTAATGCACTAGGTAATCTAAATCCATGTTCTACTAATGTATTTTTACGAGAACGATCACCCTTATACATAGCCTGAATTTGAGGTAACGTGACATGTGATTCATCTAAAATAGTGATGAAATTATCTGGAAAAAAATCAATTAAAGTATATGGCCTTTCTCCAGGGTTTCTTCCTGAAAAAAATCTAGAATAATTTTCTATACCAGAACAATACCCTAATTCTATCATCATTTCTATATCAAAATTTGTCCTTTGCTCTAATCTTTGCGCCTCTAGTAATTTGTTTCCTTTTCGAAGAATTTTAAGCCTTTCAAATAATTCACGCCTGATTTTTTCAATGACTAGTAACATTGTTTCTTTATCAGTAATGAAATGTTTTGCTGGGAAAAAGACCACCGATTTCAATTTTTCTCTAATTTCTCCTGTTATCGGATCAAACTTGTTTATCTGATCCACCACATTACCAAAAAGATCAATCCTTATACAATATTCTTCATAGGCAGGATATACCTCTATAACATCTCCACGTATTCGAATATTTCCTCTTTCCAATACCTTGTCATTTCTTGAATAGTGTATATGAACCATTTTTGCAAGGAATGATCGTCTGTCAAAAATATCATTTTTTGAAATTGCCACAGTTCCTTTAGAATATTCCTCTGGAGATCCGATGCCATATATACATGAAACAGAACTGACTACAATCACATCTTCTCTTGACATCAAAGAGCTGGTTGCTTTTAACCTTAATTTATCTATTTCTTCATTAATTGAACTATCCTTCTCAATAAATGTATCAGTAACTGGCAAATATGCTTCAGGCTGATAATAGTCATAATAACTAATAAAATATTCTACCGCATTTTCAGGGAATAGCTGTTTAAACTCACCATATAATTGAGCAGCAAGAGTTTTATTATGAGACATTATCAAGGTCGGCCTTTGTACTTCTTTTATAACATTTGCAATTGAGAATGTCTTCCCAGATCCTGTCACACCAAGTAAAGTCTGATATCTATCGCCAGATTCTAAACCTCGCACTAGCTCATTTATCGCACTTGGCTGGTCACCTTGAGGCGTGAATTTTGAATGTATATTAAATTCTGCCATAATGTCTAATTTAATGATTAATTCTGACGATGGTCAATGGCAGACTATCAAGATTTTCATTTATTATATTTTTGGTTTTTTCTTGCAACATCAATAATTTTATTCGCTATCTTAATAGGAATTTTAGTCTTAGAATTTATAATTTTAGGATTTAAGCTAGAGATTTCCTTTGGGCCTTTAAATGCATTGAATAATATTTTTAGCCTCTTATCGCCTACTCCTTTAATATTATTGAACATAGACGTAGTTAAATCTTTTTTTCTTTTTTCTTTTTGGAAAGTTAAAGCAAATCTGTGGGCTTCATCTCTAATACGCATAAGAAGAACTAAACCTGGACTTGTTTTATGTATTACTTGAGGTTCAGAATTACCAGGTATAAATACTTCTTCTAATCTTTTAGCAAGACCAACTATTGGTATATAATCCATACCAAGATCTCTCAATGCGGAGAGCGCCATGCTAAGTTGACCTTTACCTCCATCAATGAGAATTAAATCAGGGGTAGCTCTTTTTTCATCTTTTATCCTTTTATATCTACGAAAAACAACTTCTCTTATTGAGGCAAAATCATCAATGCCATTTACTGATTTTATCTTGTATTTCCTGTATTTACTTTTTCTTGGCTTTCCATCAATAAAACATATCATCGATCCTACAGTATTAGTACCTCCTAAATGTGAAATATCAAATGCCTCTATTCTTCTGGGAGGAATATCTAAATTTAAATCGATTTTTAACTGTTCTAATATTTTGGGAACTGTATCTTTCTTCTTCTCTCTATTTATTAACCACTCTCCTAATAATAAATTCGCATTTTGAAATGTAACTCTTATTTCTTTTGCTTTTTCACCTCTTTTTGGATAAATGAATTTTACTTTACTTTTCTTTTTTTTCTCTAGCCATAACAAAATACCATTATCATCATTAGGGATTGTTTTTAATGATATTTCTTTTGGAATAAAATCACTATCAATATAAAACTGTGTTATAACTGTTTTCAATATAGCATTATCATTATTAGTTAATTGTTTTAAATAAAGTTTGTCTAGGCTAAATATTTTCCCATTTCTTATCCTTAAAACAACAGCTACACCAATAGAATCTTTCCTTGAAAAGGCAATAACATCACGCTCTGTAAAATCTGTGGCTACTTGACTTTGTCTTTTTACAAATGAATCTATTGCGTTAATCTGATTCCTATATCTTGCAGCCTCTTCATATTGCTGATTATGAGATGCATTAGACATTAATTGTTTTATACTTTGTAATATTTTATCAGTATTCCCTTTTATAAAACCCTCAATTTTCATTATCATTTGATTATAATCTTGTTTTGTCACAAGACCTTCGCATGGCCCTTCACATTTATTTATGTGATAATCTAAGCAAATAGATATTTTTTTTGATTCAATTACTTTTTCATCAATATAATAACTACAACTTCGGATTGGAAAAATTTTATTCAAGGCTTTCAGTATCAATCTCAATTGACCTGAGTCAGTAAATGGTCCGAAATACTTAGAACCATCCTTAACGATTTTTCTTGTAATAAATACTTGGGGAAACGGTTCGTTAGTTATTCTAATAAATGGATATGATTTATCATCTTTGAGAGCAATATTGTACTTAGGCTTATATCTTTTGATAAGATTAGCTTCAGTCATCAATGCCTCAACTTCATTCCTAACAACTATCCATTCTAGATTATCAATATGCTTTATAAGTGAAACGGTTTTAGAGGACATGTTTTTACTATTCTGAAAATAAGTTCTAACCCTATTCCTTATATTTTTTGCTTTACCTATATAAATTATTTTTTTTTGTGAATTTAGAAATTGATAAACTCCAGGTTCAGTAGGTACTCGTTTTACTTTTTGCTTTAGAGATTCTTGCATATAACTAATTAAGTAGGCGATAAATTAGGTTCTAAATATTTAAAAATTAAATTTCATTTATTCTTTAATTTTAAACAAATTGAGAAAAGAACTTTAAAGAAACGAGCTTTTAGATCATTTATTAATTTTTTTATTTTTAAAAAAATAATTTGTTTTTATAGATAAGTATGGTTATTCTCGCGTACTGAGTGGCGTACTCATGATAGGTAATCCGATTAGTTCCAAAAATAAAAAAGAAATAGATAAAATAAATATGCGTTGCTTTAATATAGCGTTGGTATTCACTCTAGGTGCATTCTTAATTGCACAAGAGAAAGAACCAAATAAAAATAAAAGAAAAGTGTATAAAACCCAATCAGGTACAATTATTGAGGCACCTAAACCATTATTCAATAAACCTGTTAAAAAGAAAAAATCCAAACAAGAAATTAAAAAATCAAAAAATCCATCTCTAACACGTACCAAAAAGGTTGAGACAACTTATAGAAACGAATTAGATAGTCTCAAAAACACAGTAACTGCCCTTTTGAAACAATCAAAAGAATTACAAAAAAATTATGAGGATAAATTATCTCAAAAATTAAATGATACTATTTTTGTTTATACAACCCTTTATGATACAACTACGGTTTTAGATACAACCTTTATTTATACAAATGCAACAACAACAGTTTATGATACTGTTGTTGTAATAGATAGCATCTATATAAATAGCTATGATACAACTACTCTTGTTCAGACAAACTACGATACAATATTCGTAATGGATACAACAGTCCTTGTGAATTATGATACTACTATCATGAAAGATACAGTTTGGGCCTTTGCATATGATACAACATATTTCTATGATACTACTTGGGTTTTTGCACATGACACGACTGTTTTGAGGGATTCAGTATGGCTATTTGCTGTAGACTCAATTAAAACTTTTGATACCCTTGTAGTTTCAAATAATGATACAGTTACTATCCATACTTATTCGAGTAAATTTCCTGAAAATTTTACACCTGACATGATTGATCAGAAACAATCAGCATTTCCAAAATATAAAACTTTAGCTGATGCTCTTAGAGCAAGAGATATGGGTGACAAATCTGCACAAGGTTGGATTAATCAAGCGCTCAATGCAGCTGGTGGTGACTGGTCCCGTGCAGAGCGTGAATATAAAAAATTACAAGAAATTTATAGCACTGCAATGGTTCAGGCTATTACTAGGTCACCAAAAGATGCATCCTTTATTGGTCCAGACTTAACATACAAGAATGTAATCTTTGATACTCTAAAAATTCTTACATTTGATACAACTTTAGTTCAAGATACCGTAAAAAACCTAGTCAAACAAACTTATATTAAATATGATACTAGTATAGTTGATAATCGTCGCGAAGTTATTGCTAACACTACACCTCCTGGACATGAATTAATAATAAAATACCACAGAAATGGTCGTGTAAAAGAAAGAGGGTTAACTAAAGGCGGTAAAAAGAATGGAGAATGGATACAATATGACTCAAAAGGTCTTCCTTTAAGAAAATCGTTTTATGATATGGGAAAACTGATTAATGATGATCTCATTGTAATTAATAATGAAAATGAAAATAATCCTATGGATGATATTAAAAACTATACAAAGAAAAAAAGGCTTAGTGATAAATCCAAAGCTAAAAAATCAAAAAGTATTTTTAAAATTTTTAAAAAATAACATATCTATTTCTCAGCAAGTTCAACCAACACTCCTCCAGTATCTTTAGGATGTATAAATATTATCTTATACCCTTCAGCACCTATAATAGCTTTATTACCAATTAATCTAATCTTATTTTCATTTAATTCTTGTATTGCATTATCAATATCATCTACTTGAAGACAAATATGATGAATTCCATTTCCATTATGATTAAGAAACTTAGTAATAGGTGAATCAGGAGAAGTTGATTCAAGTAATTCAATTTTTCCTCTACCCGTATCATATATATCTGTCTTTACAGATTGATTATCAATTATTTCTGTTTTTGTAAATGATATATTTAATACTTTTTTCCAAAATTTAGCATTTCTCTTTACGTCATCAACAGCTATTCCAACATGTTCTATACCAAGGATTTTCATTAAAATAAATTTTTATTATTTGTTAACTCTATACCTAACCCATTCAATTTCGGTAAAATCATTTTTCCGTTTTCAACTCTTACTCCTTTATATGGATCATTATTAATCAATAAGTTTCCATCGAGATCCAGACAATCAACTTTTCCTGCCAGTTGCGATATCGCAGTAACACCAACAGATGTTTCAACCATACATCCTAACATAACTTTTAAACCATATTTTTTAGAAATAGTTATCATTTTATCAGCTTCTTCTAAGGTTCCACATTTCATCAATTTAATATTAATTCCATCAAAAGCATGTTGGATTATTGGAATATCTTTTGATGTAACACTATTTTCGTCTGCATATATATCAATTGGTGATATTTTTCTTAATTTGGAAGTCAATTCTAATTTTTCAGCAGGAAAAGGCTGCTCAATTAAAACAACATTCTGATCTACCAACCAATTGCATAAACTGATAGCATTTTCTTCTTCCCATCCTTCATTCGCATCAACTCTAATTGGTTTATCTGTACATCTTCTTATTTCTTTAATAATCTTTTTATCCATTGAAAGAGTACCAAGCTTAACTTTAATAATTGGATATGAATCTGCTTCTTCAATCTTTTTTTCTATATCATTCATATCTCCAATTGCAATTGTAATACTAGTTTCAGGTATAATCTCATATCCTAATCCAAATATTTCATATACTGGCTTTTTAACTTTTTTACCCCACCAATCCCACAGTGCCATATTAAAAGCAGCTTCTAGTGATTTTATTCCAGCAATTTGTGAAATAATTGATTTCCAAATTATTTTTCGTTCATTACAATGTTTTGGCAATTCGATACCTTTTTCTAAAATAGAGATTATTGTTTTTACCGATTCATTATATCGTGGAGAAGGTGCAGCTTCTCCTATTCCAATAATATCATTGTCTTCTAAATATATAATAACTCTATCATACCAATTATGGCTGCTTCTAGAAATTCCAAAAGGATGTATTAATTCAATTCTAATAACTTTGTATGATATTTTCATTAAAAGATATCTATCAATTTTTCAAATAAAATATCTAATTTCTTCTAAATTTTGGTTTTCGCTTTGTTATAAAGGCATCAAGACCTTCATGCGTTTCCTCAGTATCAAAAAGTTCACTAAATCTTTGTAATTCTTTCTTTAAACCTTTACTCAATGGGTGTTCAGATGAATCATTTATAGACACTATTGATTTAGCTAGTGCATTTGGACTATTTTCAAGTGCTTTATTTGCAAAATTAATTGTTTCATTCATAAGATTATTTTTATCAAATATTTTATTTATTAGACCAATTCGAAGAGCCTCTTTTGCATTTATCATCTCTCCACTAATTATTAACTCCGTTGCATTGCCTATACCAACAATTCTAGGTAATCTCTGTGTTCCACCCCATCCTGGTATTAATCCTAACTTAATTTCAGGTTGAGAAAATAAGGCATTGTCACTTGCGTATCTTAAATGACAAGCAAGAGCAATTTCGCAACCACCTCCAAGAGCAAAACCATTAACAGCTGCAATGATAGGTTTTGATGACTTTTCAATGATAGATGTAACCTTTTGCCCAAGTTTGCCAAATGCAAGAGCACTTTTAGAATCAAGTGTCTTCATTAATTTAATATCTGCACCAGCTATAAATGCTTTTTCTCCTGCTCCTGTTAGAATAATGACGCCTATATTTTGATTTGATATTAATTCTCTTACTGATTCATATAAATTTTTCAAAACATCTATATTCATTGCATTTAAAGCCTTCTCACGATTAACCGTTAAAATACCTATTTGATTTTTAATTGTAATTTTTATATGCATATTTATCCTATTTCCAAAATGTTTTACTAAATAAAACCATTACTGTAAATATTTCAAGTCTTCCTAAGAGCATGCAGAAAGAAAGAAGCCATTTCCCTGGCAATGGTAATAAAGCATAATTATCAGTTGGTCCAAATTCACCAAGTGCAGGACCAATATTGCCCATAGCTGATGCTGATACACCGATAGATGATTCTATATCTAATCCCATTGTAGATAATAAAATAGTTGATATGATAAAAGCTGACATGAAAAAAAAGAAAAAACCTAATGTATTTCTTACCACATCTTCTTTTATTAATTGCTTCCCTATTTTTACAGGTATTAAAGCTCTTGAATGCAACATTCTGCGTGTCTCAAGTGCTGCATATTTAACTAATAGCATACAACGAATTACTTTCATACCTCCTGTGGTTGACCCCCCCATTCCTCCAACAAACATTAAGGTAAGCAAAATCATTTGAACAAATACTGGCCATATCTCGTAATTACCCAATACATAACCAGTTCCTGTTAAAATAGCAATTGTGCCAAATAAGGATTCTCTAATAATCTGATCTGAAAAAGTATTAGTTTGATAGGATAATGAAAATAAAATGAACAAAGAGATTAAAATAATGATTATTAAGTACACTAAAAATTCTATATCCTTGAGATATGCTTTGAGATTACCATTAATAGCTCGAAAATGAAGAGAAAAATTAATTCCAGCTAAAAACATAAAAAATATGATAATATAATGTATAATGGCACTGTCATAATATGCTATGCTTGCATTTTTAGTTGAAAAACCTCCAGTAGGCATAGTAGTAAATGCATGACATATTGAATCAAAGGTTTCCATCCCTGCTATTCTTAAAGCTATTACTTCAACAAAAGTTATACCCACATATACAATCCACAAGAACTTTGCTGTTTCTCTGACACGAGGTTTAATTTTATCTGATACTGGTCCAGGTGCTTCTGCTTTGAATAATTGTACTCCTCCAACGCCCAAAAGTGGTAAGATAGCTATGTAAAATACGATGATACCCATCCCTCCTATCCATTGAATAAAACTACGCCAGAATAGCACTCCATGGGGTAAACTTTCTATACCATTTTCAAGATGTGGCATTGTTGATATATTTCCCAAAATAGTTGCACCAGTTGTGGTAACACCTGACATTGATTCAAAAAATGCATCAGTGATGTTGGGAATAGCGCCAGAAAGATAAAAAGGTAAAGATCCTACCACAGCCGTTGTAATCCATGAAAATGTAACAATTACAAAACCATCACGATTTGTTAAACTGCGTTTATATCGAGTAAAGTACCATAGTGGAATTCCTATAACTATACAAATAATTAAGGATAAAATAAATCCGTACAAATCTGATTCACCATAAACTAGAGAAATAAAAATAGGTACTATCATTGTAGCGCCTAGGATTGCAAGAAGACCGCCTATAATATTAAGCAATGGCCTGAATTTCATGATGAAAATAATAATTTCAGTTTACTGATAGCCTTTGGTTTTGCAAACACTAATGCTGTGTCATCTTCAGTTAAAATTGAAGTCCCATGCGCAATTCTTATTTTTCCATGATGATTAATCATTCCAACTATACAATCTTGGGGAAAATTTAATTCTTTCAAAGGTCTTTGAGTGACAGGACTATTGGGCTCAGGTTGAAATTCAATAACATCTACTTCAATCTCATCAAAAGTAACAACAGGGATTTCCGTAATATCTGTATGTAATTCACGTAAAATAGCATTTACAGTGGAAAGGTTCTTACTAATAACTGCTCCTGCACCTATTTCTTGAATTGTGGGTATATATTCTGTTGTCGAAACATGGATGATACTTTGTTTGGCACCAAGATGCTTTGCTAAGAGCCCTGCAATTAAATTTGTTTTTTCATTCTCAGTTACACAAATAAAACTATCAATATCTTGAATGTTTTCTGATTTCAAAAATTCGATGTCTGTTCCATCACCATAGATTATCATCGATTCGTCAATCGAATGGGATATCAAACCAGCCTTTAGTCTATCGTAATCTACTAATCTGACATTAACAGAATCATTTGGTAATGCTTTTGCGAGCGATCTTCCAATCTTACTACCTCCTATTACCATAACACGCTTTGTTACAATCATCTCTTTACTTAGCATAGACATTAAATTCTGAATATCTTCAGTTTTAATAATGAAATATCCAATATCACTTTCTTTAAAAATAAAATCAGCCAAAGGAACTATAGTTTCTTGACCTCTTAATACTGCAATTACGCCAAAACGAAAGTGACTGTTAGCTTTGGATATTTCTCCTAATGTTTTTCCATTGATATTTTCAGATTCTAAATCAATTGTTAAACCAAGCATTGTAAGTCGGCCAGCTTCAAAATCCATTACTTGTACAGCATAAGGATGCTTTACTAATCTCTCTATCTCTTCGCAGGCTGCCTTTTCTGGATGTATAACAATATCAACACCAAACTTTTCAGGACGAATAATTGAGTCTTGAGTTGTATATTGCTGATTACGAAGTCTAGCAATAATTTTATTCGCACCTAACTTATGTGCCTGCTGAGATGCAATCAGATTTACTTCATCAACTCTAGTAAGACTAAGGACATAGTCCGCATCTCCTACTTTTGCTTCATTTAAAGTGTTTGGACTCGCCCCATTTCCCTCTACAACTATAACGTCAAGATTTTCTGATGCTCTTCTACATTTATTTGGATCAATATCAATAACAGTAATATCATAGTCTTCTTCGCTAAGAGCTTTTGCAACATGGAAGCCTACTTCACCACCACCAATAATAACTACTTTCATTTTTCAATACTCATTAGATACTTATCAAAGTTACTTAATTTCATATCAAAAAAAACAACTTATCCTATTTGTTATATTCTTTCAATATCAGCACCCAAATCTTGGAATTTTTTTTCTATTTTTTCATATCCACGATCTATATGGTATATTCTACTTACATTTGTCTCTCCGCTTGCTGCTAATCCAGCAAGAATCAAAGATGCACTGGCTCTTATATCTGTGGACATTACAGGAGCGCCTACTAATTCTTTAACACCTTTAACAAACGCAACATTATTTTTTACTTTTATATTCGCGCCAAAACGATTTAATTCTGGTACATGGCTAAAGCGATCGTAATATACTGTATCAGTAATAGTAGAAGCACCTTCTGCTAATGACATTAAAGCTACCCATTGTGCTTGTAAATCAGTTGCAAAACCTGGATAAACAGATGTGGTCATATCCACTGCTCTAATATTTTCCCCTCTTTCAATAGTAATAGAGTCGGATGTTGTCGATATCGTGCTACCAACCTTTTGTAATTTTAATAAAATCGCCTCTAAATGCTTTTCATTGACATCCTCAAGGGTAATTTTTCCTAGCAAGGCACCTGCAACTAAAAATGTACCTGCCTCAATCCTATCAGGTATAATATCTATGTTAGCTGGATAAAGTGACTCTACACCATCAATTACAATTTTTTGTGTTCCAATACCATTAATATGTGCACCCATTAGGTTTAAATAATCACATAATTGTACTATTTCAGGTTCAGTAGCTGCATTTTCAATTATAGTTCTACCATCAGCTGTAGATGCAGCCATAACTATATTACCAGTCGCACCCACTGAAGGGAATTTAAAATTAATATTTGTTCCTTTAAGCCTATTTGCCTCAGCTAAAATATATCCATTCCTCAGAGTTATTCTAGCCCCTAGTGCTTCTAAACCTTTTAAATGAAAATCTACAGGCCTTGGACCCCATGCACATCCTCCTGGAAGAGAAACTTTTACAGTACCAAATCTAGCTAAAAGAGGACCAAGCACATAAAATGAGGCTCTCATTGTTTTCACCAAATCATAAGGAGCCTCAGGATTATCCACAGAGTCACTTTGAATCTTTAATGTATTTTTATTAAAACTACATTTTGCACCAACGACTTCCATTAATCTTATCATAGTACGAGTATCCCGTAAATCTGGCACTCTTGTTATTACACTTTCACCTTCGGCCATTAATGCTGCCGTCATAATTGGTAATACCGCATTTTTGGCACCGCTTATTCTTACAGAGCCAGATAGAGATTTTTTGCCTAATATTTTGATTTGATCCATTATTTCAGTTTGAACCTATAAATAATTCCTGTATAACATTAAAGCTTTCTGTTTTATTCAAATATTTCATGTCGACATATGTCTGCTTATCCTTGATATATTTTTCAACATGAAGATGATTATCTGCTTGAGTAGCAATATGAGATAAATGTGTAATACAAATTACTTGTTTTTTTTGAGAAAGATGCAATAAATGCTCCGCTACTTTTCTTGCTGCCTTTCCTGAAATCCCTGCATCTATTTCATCAAAAACTAAAGTATGAACGGGATCATAATTTTGAAACACAGTTTTTATTGCCAACATAATCCTAGATATTTCTCCTCCAGAAGCTACAGAAGATAATGGTTTTGTAGGTTCTCCTGGATTAGCAGAAAGATAAAATTCAACCTTATCAATTCCTTTGGAATTTTCAGCCATAGGAACACCAGTCAATATAACAAACCCACTAGAATCTTCATCACATTTTATATTAATATCAAAACGTGCGCCACCCATATTTAATTCTTTCATTGCCAATACTATTTCTTTTGATAATTCTTTTGATTTCCTTTTACGCTTCTCATGTATTAAAATTGCAAGTTTTGAAAAAATGCCCTCTTTTTTCTTTATTGCTTTAGATATCTTCTTTTGGGAATTTTCTAAATTTTCAAAAGAATTTAATTCTTTCTCTATATTCTTCCTTTCATCGAGTACTGATTGAATTGAACCACCATACTTTCTTTTTAAAGATTCTAAAGAATTTAAACGCTCTTCAATTTCAGCAAGATTCTCTTGATTAAAATCTGTTTCTACTAGCTCAATATTAATATCGGTAATTGCTTCATCTAATTGCAATATAGACCCTTTAACCAGATTGCTTATTTTTGATAAGGAAGAATCATATTTTTCGATAGAAATCAATTCTGATTGCACTGTATTTAATTGTTCATTAATTGAGTAATCATTATCACAAATTATATTCTTTATCTTTTCTAATGATTTTATTATTTCCTCGATATTACTAAGCTTCTTAAAAGTATCTTTTAATTGAATATCTTCATCAAGAATTGGATTAATCAAATCAATTTCATTAGCTTGAAATTTTAATAAATCTAATTTTTCTATTTTTTTTATCTCACTTTCATCCAACCTATTGAGTTCTACCTTTAATTCTGAAATATCATAATGTATTTTTTCTAATTTCTTAACATCTAGATTATGCTTGCAATATCGATCTAAATAATCAATATGACTTACACTATTCAAAATTAATTGTTGATCATGTTGTCCATGAAAATCTACTCTAGAAAAATTTTCTTTTTTTAAATCAAGCAATGATATCCATTCATCATTTTTATATGACTTAGTTCGGCCAGTATTAAAAACTAATCTCCTAATTTCTAAATCATTGAATTTCGCTTCAATGACTGCTCTATCTGCTCCATTCCTTACCATTATTTTATCAGCCTTTGATCCTAACGCGACTCCTAAGGCTTCTAGTAGGATTGATTTTCCAGCTCCCGTTTCACCAGTTACAACCGTCAACCCAGGTAGAAAATCAATTTCTATTTCTTTTATAATTGCAAAATTTTTGATATATAATCTTTTTATCATGATATTTATTTATAAAAAATATTTCCTGCATATACACCAAAAAATACACCTAATCCATCAGCAATAACATCATATTGGCTTGAAAATCTACCTGGTATTTTTTGTTGCCATAATTCATCAAAACATCCAAATAATATTCCAAAACCTATCAAATAAACCATTTTAAAATTACTTTGTTTATAAAATGCTCTATACCCCAGCAAACCAAATATTGAATATTCTACTACATGAATTAGCTTATCCCAAGTTAGAGCTATAGTATTAGGTATTGAATTTCCTGGTATACTTGAAATCAATAAAATTATAATTAAAAATAAATAAAACTGAATTTTATGATACTTCATATCCTTTAATAATTTTTGGAATAGCATCAATTAGGTCAGTTGCAATCTGCCCTCTATATCCTTTTTCCATTACTATTAGATTTGCTGCCTCCCCATGTAAAAAGGCACCCATAGAAGTAGCATCAAATTCACATAAACCTTGAGCAAGTAAACTTGCGATTACGCCACTAAGGACATCACCTGTCCCTGCTGTTGCAAGACCTGGATTTCCTGAAGTATTCAAAATAGCATTATCTCTTAAGAATGTACATGAGGGAACCTGCTTTACAAGACATACACCATCAAATCTTTTCATTAAATTCGTCATAAAATTTGAAAATGATAAAATAATGTTTTCTTTATTTTCTCCAGTTAATTGAGAAAGCTCGCCAAAATGAGGAGTGATTATTAAAGGATACTCTCTTTCATTTAATAGATCAAATTTATTTAAAAAAGGGAATAAGCCATCTGCATCTAAAACAAGGGGCTTTTTTATATTTTTAAATAATTTCATAATTAGTTTTTGGGTAGAAACATCGCGACCTAGACCCGGCCCTAATAATACTGAATCTGCCCAATATACTTTTTCCATTATAGAATCATAATGTTTATCGGTTATTATACCACTTTTATTATCATCTAATGGCAATGTCATACCCTCGATAATTAATTGCTCATAAATTTCATTTAAAGATTGAGGATTAACAGTTACTGTTGCACCCGCCCCAGAACGTAAAGCACCATATGTAGCTAATACAGCTGCACCGGTCATACCTCTTGACCCTGCAATAATTAATACCTTTCCAGCAGAATATTTATTCATATCTTTATGAATTACCTTATAATAATCTCTAATAATA
>MDTB01100977.1_pt1 | contig 41478 bp, 35 predicted proteins | sample 811161 | NCBI WGS metagenome assembly MDTB01 (sample SAMN05326650, study PRJNA326480) | marine metagenome | isolation source: seawater | place: Mediterranean Sea | collected 2009 | reverse complement strand
AATCTTATCAAAGTTTCCAGAAAGTGTGTCCATAAAGTCATCAAGGATTCCCTCTCCCGCCCCCTTGACGGTTTCAAACGCCGCCCTGGCAGCGCGGTTCGCTAGGATGGGGTTGCCGGTTCCGGCGTACTGGACGTATCGATCGTATTCTCGCTTGGTTACTTTACCGACATCACCATCAAAATTGAAAAGCTTCCGCGCGTCATCGTACTCCTCTGAATTTGAAAAGTCGTAAAAATTTGGGACGCTGGCCTGATTGTATATCTTTTTCAGATAATCCCGGGCATTTCCACCAAGATCAGCAACAGCAGCTTCCTGGCCTGGATATTGATCAACAAATTTTTTAAATGTGTCGTCAAAGGTTTCCGAGACCGGCTTTTGCAGGATGCGAATGCCCTCTTGTGCAAATTCTGTTACTTTTTCCCCCTGTGTTCGAACCGCCGCTTTGTGCATGCTTTTGTACACTTCGTAGGCTTGTGTCTCAGTAAATTTCAAATTCTGAGTTGTACCACCTCTTATCACACTGCGTTTCATCCCAACACCAAAGGCCTTTTTCATGCTCTCGCTGGCAGTAAATTCGGACTCGGTCAGTAGTTCTGCTCCGCCATTGGCAATTTTTCTAAAGGTTGCTTCACTAATCGGACCAGAGGTCGCATGAGGTCGCTTCCATTTCAAATATCCGTCAAATCCGCTGTCCCTTATCTTTGCATCGCCCTCTTTCTTTTTCCATTCTTTGTATCTATATTCTAGTGGTTTTCGGCTTAGTTCCCGCGCAATAGTGTCTCCGCCCACTGCGTTTACAATTTTTTTGACTCCGTTCACAAGGGGCTGACCAACGAATGGAATAGAGCTAATTCCATCGCCAATATCTTCCGCCAGAGTCACCACCGACAGTGTTTCAGCTTGCGTCTTTCCGTCTTGAAGTTTTCCTGCCGCAAATCCCGCCGCTAATCTCGCTTTCCTTCGAAAATTGCTACTTTCGGTATCTTCGGTATTTATTTTTGACGAGTCTTCTTTTAAAATCTTCATTGCAGTCTCGGCAAGGGCATAGGCTTCAGCCTGTGTATCCGATGTGCAGTCCGCCTCTTCCAACACATCCTTTAAAATGTCATAAACCTCTCCTAATGTTTCCTGAGTTACCAGGGCGTCTTCCCACTGCTGCACGCTAGATCTTTTATCTGTTATTCCTATAGGGTTTAATTGTACCTTCTTGTTGCCGTCGCTGCCGTAAATGGTAAAAACTGGCTCATCACCAGTTCCATAGAAGGTTTCCACCCCATTTTTCTTGTAATTCGTTGATATTTCAATAATTTTCTTCATATTCTCATCATACACCACGTTAGACGATTTGGCGGGCGGCATTTTGTTTATTATTCAAAGGCTTTACATGTACAAATTACAGCTAGTATTATACGTTGCCGTTGCCATGCCTTTGGTTATTGGCCGGGAAGTTCTGTGGTTCGCGCTCCCGCGCGGGTCCCTTACGACTTGTCTTGTTTCCTCCTGCGAAAATGGCGAAATGACATACACGAGAGCCTCGGCGGTGTGCTTTACACCCGAAGGAAGCTTGGATACCCTAAAATCTCCAGTTGCGAATCCCATTTCAACAGACAGAAGAAAGGTTGTTATATATGCTCTGCGTTTTAATTGTATATTTTGCTAACTACATCATCTAAAACCACGTTATAAAAATCGCACGCCGCATCTACGGAAGCTTCCGGGCTGTGGTGGCACAAACCAAAGTCCACAATCTTGAGCTCCTCTACGTGGGCTCCTGAAGTTTTTACCATGATATTCTGCAACAGGTTGGAAGTGAGGTCGCAGTGGAAGAGTTTTGAAGAAATAAGTTTTATTGCAGAAGCCCAGAAAGCCTGCGTCATTGACGAAATAACTCGCGATTTTTCGGGGTTGTCCTGTTTTGGGCATTTCTGGTTTTTTCGATAATCATCAAGCGTCCGCCATTCGCTTGGCTGTAAATACGGTATGTAAAGACCCCACAAATTTGCATCGGCCTCCCACCTGCATTCTATAGGGGTTTTTGATTCTTCGTCTTCATACTGCCCCGACGCAACCGTCATGCGGTACTCATCTTTGGCCCTTGAGTCATCTCGGAATAATTTAACAAAGGAGGTGGAAGTCCTGTAGTGTTGCTTTGTAACGCTCACTCTGCGCCCAACAGTCTCCACAAGGCTGTTCTCCGTGGGGGAGTCCAGAACAAACAGGTGGGGGTGATCCCCCTCCGTCCTGTTTGCCTCTTTCCGCTCGCACTCGGGGGGAACATCCAGAGCAGGTAAGTTCCATCTACGCTTGCTCATTATTTGTTACGAGCCCCTCTCCTTGTCTATATACCACATTTTTAAAGGGGTTTTATATTCGGAACGCGCAAGGCTCCCAAATGCCCAAGTTGTACAGCGGATGTGTCTACAAGGACCCCCCGGCTCGCGGAGGCCCACAGGGGGTCGAGGACCTGTCCTCGTATGCTTTGGAGCGCATGGTGCTCACGGGACTGCCCGTAAAAGAATCCCATAGCGGGGATACAATCGGAAGTGTGACGGAGGAATGGAGCGACCCAAGCGGAAGCAAACATGTGACATTTAGCATCGATGACGAGGAGCACCCAGTTGTTGAAATGGGACTTAAAACTCAAATCCTCAACGAGCTGTCCTTGAGTCACGTAGTCGGATCGCCACCCGTACCCCTGGAGGTAAGCGTGTGCAGCAGGGGGAGGCGCCCAGGCACCGTCATCAGCCGCCAAAGCCCCGAGGAGTATAAACGGATGACTTTTCTACAAGAGCAAAGCACGGAAAACAAAACTACAAATCCAGCCCCAACTCTTGCACCTATAGTCATGGCCAGCAACAATGCGATGGATCCTGCAAATCAGAGCTCCCTTCCCGCGGCAGTCTCTCCCGCCGTGGCGGCTGCCCAGGCCCAGGCCCAGGGTCAGACCCAGGGAAGCGCCCCGCAAGAACCCGAATCTCAGGGGCAGGGCCAGGCCACCGGACAGACCGAAGACCAGACTTCCTCTGCCGTTAATCTTGCCGCTACCGATCCCAATAGGTACATGGAGATTTTTAGATCTGTAATTGACAAGCTTGATGAGGACGACAAAAAAATCTTTATTGAAAAGCAGCTTGAAGACATGAAGCAGCGCGCCGAGATCCAGCAGGAGCTTGACAAGGCCAAAGCAGAGTCTGCTAAGATGCAGGCTTCCCACCAAGCCAACCTCGCGACAACCATGCGGACAATTCGCAATTTCTTCATTCAGGGCGCGGACCAGAACGCCCACGACGGCATGACCAACGAAAGTGTTTCAGCTCTCGAAGGCGCACTGAAAGCAAACCCGGAACTTCAGGCTCCTATTGGCCAGCTTGTGCAGTGTGCTGCGAGGCGCACGACCACGGCAGAGAGTAATTTTCAGACGCACCAGAAGGCCACCGAGCAGAGTGCTGCCGAAAAGGAGCTTTTTGAGCGCATGCGTGGGGTCATGCGAGACCAAGCCGAGCCAACTTATGATTACCACGGATTTGAACAGACCACCAGCAAAAGGCCCCTTGTCTCTCAGAATGCCAATGCTGCTACAGCTCCCCCGGCAAAGAGAGCCAAGACCAACTCCTTTGAAGCAGAACTTGCTTTGATTGCGGGCGGCATGAGGTCTTCGCTTCCCACGAGGCCAGGCAACATTGGGGCAAAAGAGCAATTCCCCGCCCGCTAGCCACCGTAAAATGGTATTTTAAGAGTATAAGAGTAAAATAAATGAAATGAACGGATTTACTTCATTAAATGCTATTGTATTCTTCCTACTGTGCGTTTCTCAGATCCAAGAAAGTTTTGTTGCCTAAATACCGCTGGAATAGAAGGTCCAGAGGCATGGTTGACGTTGCAAAGTTGTTGGGTCCCCCGGAACTTACAACAAAGGGCACAATGGGTTCGAGGCTTGGGACACTTTGTGATCCCATCTTTGCTTTTCCGATGTCAAGGGGACGGACGAGAATTCGACTTACGCCGACTATAACATTGCTCTCAAGGTTCAATCCCATCCGCTCCAAGCGCTCCCAGACGCACGCTGCGTTCTGGTGGGGGGGAATTGCGTTTTTTGATACAACCATGTCGCCGCTTTGGATTCCAAGAGACAAGCGCACTTTAAGCTGGTCGTCTGGGGCATTAGCTCCTCTGTTAGTGACGTCCCCCTTAAACTTAGTCCCGCGCACCATGAGAGTCCGGCCGTACCCTTCACCTTCATCACGGAGCACGGCATCGAGAACCTCCCCGTTGTCTCCCACCTGCATAACGACACCGACGGCGTTGCGGGTTACATTGTCACCAATGTAGTCCTCCTCTATTTCAAATTCGTCGCCAACCTGGTAGTCTCGGCCTCTGTCAAGAGCAGCGAAGTTGATCCTGAGTCCTGCTTTTCCACCAAGAGGAATTGTGATGAATGGGGAGCCTGCGTCTGTCCATCCCGGGAAATTGTGAAACCGAGGCGCCCCTTGCAATCTTACTCCGGTAACCACATTGTTGCCAATACCACCGATGTGTGTTATCTCAAATGTTACAATTCTACGATCACCTCCTCGAACACTTAAAATGACACCAAGCTCTTGAGTTACCGTGTCGCCGATTACATAATCCTCTCTTCCCGTTGATGTTCTGTTCCAGACACCAGCAGTACTTGTTACTACCGGTTCAAGTGTGCTATTAAGAATGAGATGGGTTCTTGATCCCACTTGCTTTGGCGTGGCTCCGGCGGGGAGATCAATGCTATAGGTTGTGCCACCAACAACGTAGTCGACGCTAAGATTTAAACTGTCGCGAATGTCCAAAACCGAGTAGATACCCCACGAATTTTGAATAACAGCAACCACGTCGCTATTATCATCCCTTAATTCAATTATAGAAGGTGCAATTACTGCATTAAGGACTCCCCCATTGGTAGTCACCTCGTATTGATCCAGATCAAATATTTCTTGGGTGCTTCCTAGAAGATCCGAAGGAGTGCACAGAAAGGTAAAGTCGCACTCGCGCTCTTCCTTGTTGTAGCTCACAGAGGAGATCAGTTTGCGGTAATCGCCACTGCCGGCTGCATTTTCCTGTGAGATGTTGATCATGGTCCTCGTTTTGTTTCTTACCATATTGAATTGGCCACCGTAGTTTCCCGACAGTGCCATGCGGCTAATGGGAAAATGCTCGGGGTGCAACGGAGTCGTGACCACGTACGGCTCTGCTGGCTTAATTGTGCTGGTGTCGGCAAAGGTTCGGATGTACTGGGAAGTTGTGAAATGGCAGTATTTGCGCAGCACAGGAATACAGACTCCGGCTCCGGGTCTAGGGAAAATAATAATATCACTACGGTTTTCCCAAATTCTCTCGCACTGTGGGTCTCTTAAATTATTAGACTCGTTGACTGCAACATAAATCTGATAGTTTAGAATTCTTTTCTCAGCCGAGTCGCCTCTGTTCTGAAGCTCCAGTGTTGCGCCCCACCTGTAACCTCTGGCTAAGTCGAGGTTTTCTGGTACTATGGTACGGAACTCAAAAGCGATTTCCATTTCTGAGTCTCGCTCAACGCCAGGAAATTTTAGCGCGTGTTGGGCGTCCGTGTCGGTAGGGGTTAGCTTCAAAATCTCAAAAAACTCCATTTTGTATTTGATTGGCGTGTCCTTGGGCCAATCATCAACCCCATTGAGCATTTCATCTGGGAAACCAAGACTGAGCCACTCTCGTCGTTTGCGTACGTCCACCCACGACCTTTTCTGCTGGGATTTTATGGCCCAAGGAAGCCTAAGTTTTTTGAGTGCACACGGGGGATACGACATCCAGTATTCTTGCGTTCCGTCAACCAGGGGGGCCTCGGGATCAACGGGGGAATACAGGGCCGGGATTGTTCTGTTTTGGTTTTTTTGGTAGTTGAGATCTCGAAGTTGCGTGTAATATCTGTAAATCGCTTCATTGTATACATCAGTACGAAGTTCCATGTCGTCTAAAACTTCGTTGGCGTCATTATTAGGATAAAGCTGATTTATTAAAGCCGCCTTAAGGAAGAATGACAAAGGGATTTTTTTTTCGGCTATAACTCGAACTTGAAGTCCGTTTCCAGCCCCTATTTCGACGCACATTCGCCCAGTTGTGTAATTGTCATCTCCGTAACTAAAGATGTAAGCACTCAAAACACCCCCCAAAGAGTCAACCGCCTGTACTTTCAATACAAACCCGTTTGCTTGCGGTATTCCATTTTCAAGATCCTCCTCCTGAATCAGTTCAATTTCATCGTCTACATCATTCCCTGTGCCTCTGTGATTGGCCAAAATTTCGAATTTTTGTATTATTGTCCTTGGTGGTGTTTTGAATAGATCGGGATCCTGTATCTGCGCTGTCTCGGCGTCTAACAGCATCCAAATGCACGAGGTAAGGGTGTTGCGGGGCGATATCAGTCCCTTGTAGCAGTTGTCCATGTCAAAGGGGAGCACATAGCTGTCAATGGGTTTAAAAGAAAGAGGCGGAGAGGCAGAGCTCACGCAGCCATTAGTAATGGGGCTTAGCGCAACGTGGGGGGCGGACTGAAGATCTTTCAAAGAGACCGTGTCGATCTTTAAGCCGGGAAACCCTGGAGTAAAGGTTCTGAGGGCCCCGAGGGCCGGGTCTCTCGATATGTCGTGGTCTTCTAAAAAGTCTTCCCAGTCATCATAGCCGGAATACGACATCATGCCCCGCAGTTCGGGCCACTCTTTGATACTGCCAATTTCCTCATCCGACATGTACACGCTCACAAATGATCCCTCGTACACATTTCCCGGGGAATCCGCCCGCCGAACATTATATATAACAGGGGACCAGTTGTCCACGCCCCTGCGAATTTGTCTCTGAACTGTCCCAATAACCGTTTTGGCCTTGGATGGAAGCAGGGGGCTGTTTATCCACGGAGCAAACGAAGTCACATTGGGAGAGAACGTGCCCGCTTCGGTTCTGAGAATGGGGACAATCAGGCCAGGGTCGCGAAGGCTGCTGCTCATGTCGGTGTTGTACATTATGTCTGGGCCTTCTCCCTTGGGCAAGGGAGTCTCGGCGCGGCGCCACCCGCTGCGATACGACATTGTGGCAGCCACAAAATCCAGGATTTCGGGCATGGCCACTGGGTAGTTGGCACGACCCATCCGCGAGAATATGGACGGCCCCGATATGTTAGGGTTGATGAACGACACGGTGAGCGCAGGTCGAATGTCGGAGGCGCGCTTCCGCATCTGGGAAGAATCAGTGAGAGCCTTGAAGATGTGCCCGTTGACGCAGTTACAGAAGCGACCAAGAGCAACCTTGTAGGCTCTGAGCTCTTCGCGCTCCCGTTCCACCACGGTGGGGTTCAGGTAGGCCCCCTGCTTGAGGGGCTGTGGGAGGTAACCATACGTGTAATAAAAAAGCACGGACAAAACGGCATCGTAGAAATCCTTGGCCTCCCGCATCGGGGTGTCGAGGTCCACCGCAAATTCGTCAAGAAGCAGCGCCGTTTCCACCGAACACGAAGCTACGAGCATTCTGGCGGTGGTTTTGTCGCCAAGAAAGAAAGATTCGAGGCTAGATCCATCTGGGTTCTGCCCCGTAGATAGAAAGCGATTCGAATACGCGCGGTTTTCAGCCATTTGTTTGTCTGCGTAATGTATAAAAAGTTTTTAGTTATATAATGCTTGATCTAAACGGAGGCAATCGACTCCTGTTCCAGCACCACAAGATACCGGAGAACGACCCCCGCTGCGTCGACGTCGCCCTTTGCGGAGTGGTAGGCATACTCCTGCCCGCTGTCTTCTGTCATTGATAGGATCTTCGAGACGCACTCGCGAAGTTTGAGGAAGGGATGATGCGGCCGCCTCTTCAAAGCCTTGTGTGCCCTCTTCATCAAGCATACCCACTTGACGTTCTTCCCCTGCAAGAGATCAGCAAAATCTGGACGGTTGATCCGATAGCACTCGGAGAGGCTGAGCCCGTCAGATACCGCGGGCAAGATAGGGAAGGGGGGGGTGGACTCACATTATCCCCTTGTCGAAATCCGCATTGTACGCGCAAATGGTAGGACAAGGGTCGTCTCCAATGACCCCCGCAAACTTTGTAAGCGCGTCTTCGATGGGTATGCCCCTTTCTTTGCTTATTTCTTCTGTTATTCCGTGAATGCTGGACGCCTTTTCGCTTATCTCAAAGTCGGAGCGCACAATGATTTCTTCTGTTTCCCCCGGCGTATCGCGATTCTCCAACTTAAACGCGATGCTCTGCATTCGGGGCCACGCGTCTGTGTTCTCATACGGGGCACCAAACTTGGTGGGAAGCCCGTTTGTTTCCGTGTCGACAATGTAGATCATGCTGCTGTCATATTATTAGCCACACAGGGTGGTTATAAGCTTTACTTTAAATAAAACAAAACCCCGCTACTTCTATGCATCTTCGTCCTCCTCGTCGTCGTCTTCGTCATAATCCGTACCCGAGGCGTTTTGGCGCTTTAAGTCCGGATGCTGAAAGTCCCAGACTTCCTCTTCCTCCCTCTTGCGTTTTTCATTGTGCGCATTTTCAGGCTCTTCGCTTTCCCTGTGCCGCCTCTGCCTGTAAGACCAAAAATTATCCAAGAGGCGCTGGTCCTCCATGCGAGACGCCTGCATGATTTTTTGGGCCTTTGCTAAAGCCCGCACAGCCGATGTGCTGAGGACGGTGTCTTGCATGAGCGCCCCTATGGCCTCGAGCGTCTTTTCCTTGCTTTTTTTCGATGTCTCGAGCCTCACAATGTCAGTATCCGCCGACATAAAAAACACCTGCGTGGGCTTTGGAAGAGGCGGGGCTTGGGCCGAAAGGGGCGAAAGGTTGTTCATGCTGCGCAGCATGGAATTCTCCTGCTTGAGGCGGGTCATGTAATCGCAATTGTCTGATTTCTTGAGCTCCTCAACCTCGAGAAGGAGACCCTTGATAACACTCAAGGCATCAAAGTTCTTTTCGGAGCACATAATCTCCATTTGCTTTGTAGCTTCAATGTTGGAAACGGTCGCGTCCATGGCAGCAAGGCAGCGGTTTTGCGCACGGTAAAGGCTGCGCACATATTCACTAGCACTGTCGTTATCGATGTCCATGCCTGTATGGAGAAGACTTAGATTTAAATGTGGGAATGTGGGCCCAGTGGTTTTGCACTTCCGTACTCACACCCGCTGATTAAATATATATCGATATTTTTATTTTTACATAAAGTAGTAAAGTAGTACTGTACTGTACTTTACTTTATTATACTGTAATACTGTACAGTAGAGTAGTTTAATATCATGTCATATGGGATTTTTCTAAAAATGCGCCAATGCTAGCTGAGATATCAGAATTGTTGACAGGTTGCTGATCCTTAGAAGTGGTGAACCACGTCTCCCAAAAACTCCCCAGTACAGATTTTCCCTTGTCCACAATTGCCGTAAAAAAGCCCGCATCTTCGCCTTCTTTGGAATCCTCGGGTTTGGGCTCTCTTGCCAGAATCTCCACGGTGGTGCCCATGGCGTTTGCGTTTCGAAAGGCCATGTTACTTAGAAAGCCAATGGACTCCTCAAGAGACCAAACCTTGCTTTTGTCCTCGGCTTCACCACCTAAAGCACCAACAGGTGCTGCGGCTGGGCTCGAGGAGCTTGTGTATTCCTCCATGAGAATTTTATACTCTAGCTCTGCAAGCTCTTCCTGGAGCATGCTATAGTCCGAGAGAAAGAGGTCCATGCTAATATGTGTCGCCAGCATAGCGTAGCGTCGCTCAAACTCGGGGCCAAGCTTTGCCTGTATGGCAAGCGTTGCCAGAGGGTGGGACATGTACTCTGTTGGACACAACTCCGAAACAAGTATGCTTTGGAACAGATTGGATCCGTTGATGAGGGTTCTCACGGCCATAAGGTTGGTTCTGGAGCTAGCTTCGCTGGTAGGCCTTCCGGTCATGCGGCTCATGGTTCTGGCGAAGGCCGTGGTTCCTGCAAAGCCCCCAGCAGAGCCAGTCATCATTTCCATGTAAAGGTCCAACTGCTGATTCTTCTGCTGCTGGTCCATTTGCGAGTTCAAAATGTTGAGTATCTGCTTGGTAATGGCATTCCTCGTGTCAAATCCCAGAGATGACGGGCCCATGTTGACATCTGGTTTGTAATTGCTGGGCTGAGGCGAGTGTTGGGGTGCCAAATTTCTCATGTGAGATTTAATGCTCGGAGTCACTCCCGCGGGGGGGGCGCCGCCACCCGGCTTTGGCTTTGGTGGCATTGTGGAAACGAGTTGGTTTAATTGTATTTTTAATTTATTGTTATACAGAAGAGTTGAGATTGTTAAGAGTATCAGAAGACGCGTAGTGGACGAGGAGCACGGAATAAATCCCCGTGTCGACTACTACAGCGTGGATTGCGGGCCACCAGAGCCAGTGACTTGTGTTTTCAAACGAGGCAGCGGCAACCACCCAGCACGCCGAGATGCACACAAACAGAACCATGAGCGCAAGCGCGCGTGAGTGTGTGACCGTGTTTCCGGGAACGATGGGCCTCCAAAGCAGGAGCAGGGCAAATATAATCTTTAGCGGGATTGACTGGTGGAGCGGTATTTGGGACTCGTAGCACGTTGCTTCAAATGTCATCACAACGTACACCAAAAAACTAACGGCTGAAACCCCAAGCGACAGAATGACGGCGTTGCGGACCTTGTCGGCTTCTATGTTCATGAAGAAAGCCTCGGCTGTCCCGCCCGTTTCCATTGACGCGTGGGACACATATGCCATCTGAATGCCCAAGAACAGGGATCCAGAAATAATGGCCCAGATAGGGTTCGAACATACAGCCCCCGCGGAAATAGTCAGGCCGAGAGCAACTAGCGTCACCACAAACAGGAACTGCATCGAGGGTTCCGGCTTGGTCGGCATCGAGTCTGAGACCATGTTAATGTCTGTTGTAAGTTCTTAATTATAACCGTAAGGGAACACAAAAGAGAAACTACCTTACTCCGTCAACCATGGCAGCAAACTTCTCGCTTCCGATAACTGCCCAGTCTACCCCGTCGGTTCCGGGAACAGGGGGTGGCTTTGGGCAGCCAAGTGCAGTCTCCATTGGCCCCGCTGCGGGCGGTTTTGGCGGCGTTGCCGGCACACACCCCGGATCGACGTTCCAAGCCGTCGTTAACCCCCGACAGCAGGTTAGGTTCCAGGTCCAGCCACAGGTCACCGTCGTTGTTAAGCCCGTTTTCCCCCTTCCGGAAACCGACAAAGACTCCAACGGTGCCAGGAGAAAGGACTTTCTTATGACCGTAAACTCTCTCTCGTCCACGAATCCCTACGATTCCACCGCCGTCGATCTCAACAAGTACAGGTTTCAGGGCCAAGTCGTGTGCACCATCCAGCAGGCAAATGTCTTCCTGGAGAAAGTAGCACGGCTCGGTGTTGATGACAATGGAGTGCTGGTTTCGGAAAAAAGCCTCGGATTCTCGGAGCTTGAAATGTATATGTACAAACGCTTCCGGGAACGTGCAGAGGCCAAAGAAGACGTGTTCACAGACGCTGAAATTTCAGGGCGCGGAGGTGGATTTGCCAACGTTGTTGTCAACAGCGGACTAAGGTACCCCGAGGCCGGTAAAAGTCCCGTGAGGGCGGCTTCAATTCCCGAGATCGTGTGCGATGTATTCCACCCGCTCGGCGTTTACAACTCCCGCGGAACACACAATGCAATGGAATCCTTTTCGGGTGCCATCCCCCACAACAACGTTAACCACATGTTGGGCGTCAACATCTCCAATTACAGCTTTATGCGAGACATGTAAGTTACCCCTCTGATCGCCTTTATTTCCCACAGCAAACTAACTTTGTCCGTTCTACAGCTGGGGCGTTTCGATGCGACCCGGGGATCTTCTTGAACTCGTGGCTTACAGCTCTACACACCCAACCGCCGAGCAGCGCCTTGACGGTCACGATGCCAACGAGTTGGAGTATCACGTGGGCAACGGGAACTATGAGGAAGTTACCTTTGTTCAGTTCCAGCCAATGTGTGGTTTGCAATACTGCCAGGTCGAAGACTTCTTTCTGAACGACACGCCGGTGACGTCCAACCCCGGATTCACCGCTGGTCTTTACACCCCCACTAACAGGGGAGCAGATCTCAGAATTAACGACTACAGAGACAACAAAGGAAATTTCAACGGAAATCTGTACCTCTCCGAGACTCCCGCTGCCGCCCCCGCCCTGCCCGCGGCAGACGTTGACATTTCTGGGGGAAACATGAGTATTTCATACAACAAAGATTTTCTTCGACATGTGTTTCCTCATCCCACGAACGAATTTCCCCACTCTTTTGTAAGACTTCCCATTGCCCGTCTCTGGGTTTCTCCTCTCCACCAGCCTTTTATGCACAAAAGAGCAATGCCCTCGGTCTACAAGCAAGATTTCAATATGGTAGGCTACGACGCTGGTAGGTCTGATGTGGAGGCGAGCCTCGACTCGGACTGGATTATGCCAAACCAGAACGTTGGGAACTTGGTGTACAATAAGTCGAAGGAGTTTCACAACATAGAAGTTGAGCTTCTGTGTTCGCACATGGAAGTTTTCTGATGTCTATTAGGTTATAGCCATATAAACAAAATAAAATAAAAACAAACAGAAATGCTCAATCCGTTTGCGCGGGACCGCGAGGGAAATACCCCCCTCCACTACATTGCGCAGTTTGATCTAGTAGAAGTGGCCCAGTGGTTAATAGAAAACGGGTCTAGGATAGGTGTGTGCAATTACAATAAAGAGACCCCGCTCGACATTGCAACTCAGAAAAAAAGGATGAATATGGTAAGGTACCTTCAAAAAGAGTATACCAGAAGCTATTAGAAAAATTATTAAGTCCATTAAAAATATTATCAAACTATGCCGTAAGAGGTTTTCGCTTTTCCACAAATATGTACAATAGGATAGAAAACGCTCCAAAGAGGAGTGTAGCTGTTACCCAAAATATCAGTATTCTTTTAGGGCCGGGCCCACTAAAGAAATTTCCAGATCGCTCAAAGGCCACGTACCCCCCCAAGGCTGCGCCAGCAGTGGAGCCAACGCAGAGCCCGAGGTATCCCGACGATACATATCCCACCGGTGCCCCGATCGCAAGAGGCACGGCCATAATGACCATCCATGCGCTTCCTTCTCCGGCCCACTGTGCTGTGGAGAGAAGCTTTTCGGTGAAATCCACAAGAAAGGTCATTACCTGTGCCAAGCAGCTGAACGCAATTGCTATGCTGTTCTTGATTATTTTTTTTAGGGGGGTCATGATCATCATCACGACGATGAGCGGCACTAAAATTTCTACGATGACAAAGCCAAGGCCAAAGAGAGTGCATTGCAGAGCAGCAGGTGGGGGGTCGCACGTTTCCGTTCCCTTGACCCCGCTTGTTTCAGTTTGTTTGGTCACCATTTGCGCCCACGGGGCCTCGTATGTCCCGCGTATGCCCTGTTCCCACGTCAGCTCCCCAAGGGTGTATTTGAAACCGTCGTGCAGCCACGGAACCGGTCTCACGTGCTTCACAACGGGACACAAGCTCGGGCTAAAAATGAGCTTGATCAGAGCCTGGAGAACCTCGGGGCCATTGCTAAACTCGGCACAGGTTGTTCGCATTCTTTGAAGCTCGTCCCACGCCTCCGGGGCAAACTTGTTGATGTCTATTTTTGGGATGGGCTTGCTTCCAAAGCCCGGAATTTCGTGACATATGACCTGGCTCATCTTATGGCTGAGCATATTCTTCAGGGGCGCAAAGCGACAAAAGGCAATCTGGAGAATTTCAACGATAACGCCAAAAAGGAAAAACACCAGCGCCTCTATGACAATGTTAAGCACCGACGAAACCGCGTTAAAGACCACAAAGATGGTTTTGAGGACGCTCTCACTCCCGTAAGTCGCCAGGGCCTCGGTGGCCATCCAGAGAGCGATCCACAGGAAGCCGGCTGCGGTAATATGAATGATGTGCCCTATCTCTTTGAAGAAGTGGAAAGCCAACTCAAAGGGAAAATCGAAGAGAGCAATACCTATAATTGCAAACCTCTTGCTGTTCTTTTCAAAGAATTCCATGATCCCCGCTGGGATTGTGACTCCGGGCACTAGCTCCAGCGGTTCGGCCTGGGTGTCCTTGATGGATTGTGTCAAGTCCGACATGGCCGAGTTGAGCTTTTTCCTAGTTTTCCCTATTTTGGACTCGGTTTTCCTGGCCACGCCTCCCTTTCCCTCCATTTCATAATCCCCCGATTCGCCCTCCTCCGTTTCACCCTCCGCCATTTCGCCCTCCGCCATTTCGCCCTCCATCATTTCGCCCCCTGCCATTTCAAGCTCCGCCATGGTTCCGTGCTTTATTTACACTCTGGGGAGCGCGATGGATATAAGATACTTTGACTATATTTGATTGCTACTCCTTCTGTATATACGTTTCTTTACAGTCTGCTCTGTAAAGATCGCCCATGGTTGTAAATGGCCCCAAGGTTTAAGAGTCTTTATAACGTTAGGGCGGGAAACGGATATAAGTTACTTTGACTATATCCCCCTGCTGCTGATCCTGCATATACATCCAGAATTGCCACTTCTTCCGGTGTGATGAGTGCTTCCAAAACTCTTAATGCCCAGGTTCTGGAAAAAATAAAGGGTGGTAAAAATCTCTACAGGACTTTGATATCTGGAAAAAGCATCACAAATCACGCAAAGGATTCCAAATTTAATTTGCTCTTAAAAAATGGGAGCACGTGGGATGAGGCCTCAACATGGGCCGACGCAATCTGCGAAAAAGTTCTTGCGAGCCCCTCACAGCTGACCGATCCTGAAGTTTTTAAGTCCACCGTCAATTCAATACTCATTGAATATTTAAAGAACACCCAAGAAGAAATCACACTGAGCGGCTCTTCAGACGACGACGACGCTCAAGAAGAGCTACTCATGTTAAACAGCAAGAGTATATACAGCTCTGTACTTCCACATTTTATTCGTGTGTTTTTGAATCTTGCCCTTCTCGCGGATTACAACAAAGATGATGAGAACATCAATGTTATTTTTTCAATTAATAACGAGAATGTGGAGATAGAGTTGTTTAAAGATGAAACGAAGACTCTTGAAGTCGAAAACCAACAAAAAATGCAGATCCTTCAAGATATTGGCTTGGCTGATTCCAGCTACCAAAAACTGGAGCAAGCATCTATTAAGTTTTTTTCAAATTTTTTGCAAGGGGGAGCCAACTCAAAGAAATTTCGGTTTGCGATAAAGCTGGGAAATCATGTGTTGTCAGCGGAAATCGATAATGATGACCCAGATAATGGCGGCTATGAATGCACTTTTAGCATGATAAGCAGTTTTCCAGGCAGCCTTTCAAGCAACTGGGGGGGGGCACTGATAGTAAAGAGATTACACCCACCCGATGATGAAAATGAAGTTTCCGAATCCAACACCGATTTCGATAATAACTCGGAGGTCGATTCCAATGCCGATTCCAACTCCGATACCGACTCCAATATCGACTCCGGATCCGAAGACTGGGCTGATTTAGGCCCTAATCTCGGTGAAACAGCACCTGAAACCACAAGCAACAAACAGAAAAAAACCAAAGGTAATCCCAACCTCCACAACGAAGTTGATATTGAGTTATTGAACGAACGATTTTATAACTTTGCTCGAAGCATCCCGTCAAAATCTCTGCTTGGCACAATGGAGTATTACGAAACAAAAAATAAGTCCACCCGCGACTATATGACAAAATTGATGAGAATGCCCGACGGTGATCAAAATTACGATAACCTTTGCTCGTACGTTGCTTGCAAAATAATTCTTCATGAGTGCGAGAAATATTGGATTCAAGATTTTCTCCATCATATTAAATTGTCAGGCTGGATAGAAAGAACAGAAACAAGCGGAATGCCCCCGTTTTTATTTATTCGGTTTCTTCTGTACACACAGTCTCGAAATTTTGAAAACTCGAATTTCAATGAGGATCAAAAGTATTTTATGAGTGAAGACGAACTGAGATGGAATGGTGATGTTCATGCATACAAATACTTGAGCGACCAAATTACAGAACTTAAAAAGCAAGCGAATCTCAAGAACTTCTTCGCTTTTCCCGTCGACTCCAACGGGAACCCTTGCGCCCTTGCGTGGTACGATGAGGCACGTCTAGTTCAGAAAAAAGATCGTTCACCCGCGCAAGCTGACGCGCTATTCTTCTATGAAAACATGAAAGATATCAAAAAAATTTCAATCTTGGCCTTTGGAATCCCGGTTTTCAGAGCTTACATGTCGATCAGGAGAGGCACGAGGGCCTTTGAGATGGCACAACTTCTGATAACAACAACAACCGGTGGTGAGAATGAGAAATTTAAAGAGGCATTTAAAGAGCACATGGAATACGTGCTAAACCCCAAAAAAAAAATTCAAGAGGTAAAGGACATACTTCAAGACGCCGAGGGAGACACGCCTATGGAGGAACAAGTGTGGGACAACTATGTGGAGAAAAGCTACACGGCCACCAAAGACCTAAAGATTGATGACATGTCGAGCTGGGACAAATACGAAGCGACAAAGGCGTTTAAATTTAAGGTCCCTCTTGCCATTGCAGAATTGTACAGCGCGGAGCAGCGCGAACAAAACGGCCAAATGCTCCGTACAAAAATCAAAGGATTTTTCGATTCAAAGGGTACAAAGGGTACAGGAAAAAAGTTTGGGGACGTTCTCAGGAAAACAACATCAACCGATCTGGCGTCTCGATATACAGAATTAGATGAAAACAACTATGAAACTTATAGACTGAAAATTTACATTGACGACACCACAGAGACAGAATCAGATGTCCGTTCCAACCCGAGGACGTTTTTTCTAACGCTTCAGGACGCCTCACAAGATATCGATAAAAGGTTCGATTACATAGTGAAGAATCTCAAGCTGGCCAAAAATCAATACGACGCTGCAATCAAGTGGATGACATTTTCTGACAGGTCGGCGGTTAAAACTGCCATTAGAAACATCCTCAAGGGCGGAAATGGGGATTTTTGGAATGTCCCGGACGGTATTACGCCTGTTTCAGACGGTCAATCCTATGACATGTTCATGTTAAGTACCTTTAATGAGGAACAAGGTTGGCGACCCAGCCACGAATTTAAAAAAGACTCAATACGCGATTTATTGAGCGGGGAAAACGCAAAAAAATACAAACTTGCGGAGTTGATTAGATATGGAGTGTTGCAGAGTTTGTTTCTACCCGCTTTTAGACTTGTGGTAAATGGAAGTTCTCGTCTAACAGACAGGAGCCTGGAAAAGGATGGGACGTCACCAAAGAACCCAGAGGAACAGAGAGCTCATAGTAGCCAACTTGCGACAAAAGCCGCGGAATACTACAACGATGCTGAAGAGGAGGGAATTGTCGTAACAGCCAAAAGATTTAGAATCAACCGCAAAGAGCTGAGGGAATTATATAGTGGTATTATACAATACGTACTCAACAGGGAGGTTACCCAAAATATTAGAGCGGCGATTAACGGTATTGCACTTTAATAAAAACGCCGATATTTTTTTCTAGATAAATAAAACTATATTAGACGGCGCGTCTATATTTACATGTGGTTCTTGTGGCATATACTTATAAAAATGTCACTCGCACGCTGGGAGATTGGGCCTGGTACGGCGGGGGATAAGCCCACGCTCTTGGGAAGCTACCTTACCGAAGGAAAAATACGAGAATACATAAATGCAACAAGGGAGAAACATGAAAATGAAACACTGCTCCACCCACTGTTAAATGTTTCCTACGAACGCCGCATTAGAAAAAAAGAAAACAACCCAACAATGAATGTCATAAAAGAAGTAGTAAATGAAGTGGCGAAAACACTAAACTTCCTCCAAACTCGAGCGATTAAAAAAGGGAAGCCCCCCCTTGACATCACTATTGGCAGATCTGGGGAAGACCTGGTGACTCTTTTGTGGTGCATAAATTATTACGCTGGAAAAGACCGTAATGAGCAAAATGCCGTTGCGTGGATTTCCGAGGGAGTTTCCAGGGCTTTAATTGCAAAGAGCATTGCACAGGAATTATATTTGGGAGCCTACACCAACATCGGCGAAGCTTGCCGGGCATATCTTCAATCTACTCTCACGTATGATTGCAGTACCCCAAAGGCGCGGTGGAACTGGGGGTACATCCGTTCAATCATGGAGAGCCAGATCGGATACAAAGGGACAGAAAATAGGGACTTTGTCCAGGAGCTTGGTGAAAACTCTGAAAAATTTAAGTCAATCTCACCTCAGCATATACAGGAAGCAATCAAGGCCGGCTTTGGCTGTGTTTTGGCCAAATACGGAATAATGATGGACATGGACAATGACTCGAAAATAAACAGCTCCTATCCAAAATCGTGGACGGGCAATAAAACAAAACCAACGCGGTATGGTTTAGAAGGCGGTACCAGAAAGATAAAGGCGACAGTTCCGTTTGAAAAGGCGTGGAGAATAGTGGAAGAATCCATTCTTTCGGTAATGACACCGGCGGGCCTTTTGCTCTCCATCTATGGCAAAAATTTTGCTGCCGAAAAGAAAAGGGGTGGCACCGAATTTATGAGAGATCAGTCTGAAGGCAAATTTTCCTCGTACAAAATGGAAGACTCCTCCGGTAGACAAAAACCACTTAATCTGGCTTACTTTGATGGTTACAAGCAAGCAATCGACGCGGGGTGCTTTGCGTACTTTGAATATCTGGTACAACAGTACTTTTCAGATCTTACGGGATCTTACGACACTCCCGCCCACCTGCTGGCACTCCCCATGCCACATTATAACGTTATAAAGACCAGAACTAAGAGCAAGCCCCTTTGTGTGGTAGAAGACAACTGCGTCTGTGATTTAGCTCGATTGATGGCAGACTCCATGAATATGTTTATTGTTAGGGACGCCTTTTCACAAATAAGGGCAAATGCTGAACTTTGGTCCGACGTAATAACAATGCAGGGCAATGATATAATATTAAGATCTTACCCTCGAGCTAAGCCTCTGTGCCCACTAATAAACATTGCGTGGATTTCAATCGTTGATCAAAATACAAGCAATATCAGTGAAATCATTTCAGACCTGTGCAAGTCTGTCAATGGTGATGAGAATTGCAGTTGGCAGTCTCTCTACAGCCCCCGTACCATGGACACCGACCAGTCACAAGACGACATTATAGATCTAGCCAAAGCTCACTTCCCTCGAAACTCAGATGTTGAAAGTGATGAAAGTGATGAAAGTGATGAAAGTGATGAAAGTGATGAAAGTGATGAAAGTAATAAAAGCTATATAAATCGCCTTGACGAATTTGTGCTGAGTATGAAAGTACTGGGAGAGGACAGATACAATTCAATTATAAGAGCACTAAGCTATTACGAGGACAATCTGAAATTATTTGATGAAACCCCAGCTGGTTCGGCGGAATTTTTTGATTTCAATAGTGAGCCCTTTTCTCTAGAAACCGACAACAACAGCAGGGCATTTGTTGTGAGGAACACTGTGGAGAATAGTGCGGTTTATATTCTTGGCATTGTTTTTCAATACGAAAAAGATATGAACATAAGTAACCCAAACCTTTTCATCGGAGCAATCAGAGAAGCTAACGATCAGCTCAAGGAGTCTATTAGCAATTTTAATTTTCCCGAAGGGTATGGACACCATGACACTCAAATGCTCACGGACACCGTAACCAAAATTTGTAGGTACAACCGTGCCGCCGAGAGAGCCGGCCTGACTCGAAAACAATTGACGACCGTTTACGCAAAGTCATCGGTCTATTATGGAACCTTGCCCTTCTTTACGACTTGGTTGCTGGACCAGCTGAGAAACCAGGACGGCCGAATTTTCTATAATCTTATGTACAACCTGGGGCCCATGAAAGACAGGAAACTGGCAATGTATCTCACAATAGGAATTCTTTCCTTGGGTGCTACCTTAACCACGGTCTTTCCATTTCAAGCAATGGTAGCCGCCATTTCTCAATGCTTGAACCCCGCGTCCTCTATTTCTCTGGGACTTGGAGCAACATGGCTGGGTTTGAACCTACCTGCCGTTTACGATCTTGTCGTGAACGACCAGTCAACGTGGAGACACACCGCCCAAACTCTGATTGCCAAGCACGGGAGCGCATCCGCGGTAGAACTGCTCACGTTAAGGGACATGACGTCTATCATACCAAAGAGCCTCGGGAGGAAGGCGCGGAAAGCCGCGGGGTCCGTCATACAAGCCCTGACCGAATTTAAAGGCCTGCAAAGAGTCTCCCAAAAAAAGGCCGTGCAAAATAGTGTCTCTACTCAAAAAAAAACAGACAAAGGCAGCGAGAGTTTGCTTTATAAAATATGGACTTCGTCGAGTTCATGTCTTGCCAAAAGTGCTTATTGGTTGGCCAGTAAATGTTTCACGGTTGGACAAGCTGCAATTATGCTTCTCCCGCTCATGAAGATGGTATACGAACAATGTCAGGCAGAGAATGGCTCATTCTCTCAAGTCAAAGCCTCTGAACATATGGTTAAGATTCTTTCAAGTGGTAAAGCGTATGGGGTTCAGATATTCATTATAATGCTCAACGCCGGATTGGCCGTTGAACCCGACGACGACGAGGCTGACGAAGACAAAGAAAAGAAGGCGGTACAAGAAACAATCCGCATCTTCACAGAATCAAGCAAGAAAGATAAAGAGAAAAGGTGCAAGCAAGTTTACGAAATGGAAAATGGGGAGTCGTGGACGTGGTTAAATTTGTTTAAGGAAATTAACGTCGATTTTTTTAAGTCAACAATGCTCGGAAACGGAATCTTTAGCGATATGATGGCAAAAGAGAGCCTTGCCAGCAAGAGGAAGATATTCGTATATGTCGAGCAGCTCTTTTCGGGCAAAAATCTACGCGAATGTTATGTTTACCTCCAGTTTGTTATTACTACTTTGAGCCTTTCCGTCTTAATCCCCAATAATGTATATGGATATGTTATTTATACGGTGATAGCTATTTTGACGTGGTGCACGGGGAGTGTAACTGGGCTTGAGACTGCACAGAGAGTCGCGGAAAGTAATAATCAGGATCTGGCAGATTGGGCCGTTATAGACAAAGTCAACGAACACATCGAGGAAAACCTTGACGCCCCCAACTGCAACTTGGACACCATTAACTTAATGGACGCGTGGAGACTTGTTTTAAAAACAGGTGACACAGTACACCCGGAGACTAAATCCATATTCCAAAACATGATTCCGATTTGGGCTGAAGAGTGTTTAAACCACGTTAACGAAGGAGCAACTGAAATAATTGCAATGTTGGAAAAACTTATTTTCACCTATGAAGAAAAAAAATTGTATACAGAGTGCTACGAAGAATTGGGGCTGGCTGATCCCAACAATGTGTCTGCCCTAGGAGAGGCCGCAAATCGGGCCTGTGAGACTCTGATGCCACTTAAGAAAGAAGCATACGAAAAGGCCAATCGGATTATTGAAATAATAACAGCTGCTGCTGGCGACAAAAAATGGAGTTTAAAGTGCCAGGACTCTGACGCCACCTGCTTCAACGCTACTTTTGGGGGTATGGTCAACGCAACGGTGCAAGTTCAAAATTGCAGTGAGGTGGAAGCCGAAAATATAGTGAAGCAGATTGTAGGAGAGCCGGATGGCGGAATGATCGGAATGGCTAAATTTATAGACCATAAAAACGGTATGGCATCTGTAAAAATCCCCGAGGGCACTAGACTCAACACAAGCGACAACGCTTCTTGGATGGTAAAAACGGAACAAAGCGTGACTCAAGAGAAATTGGAAGAGATTAATAAGATGTCCGGGTGGTATGCCACCGTCTATGATAGCACCTTTATCGTTTTGACATATGCCGTGAGGTGCACGTTACAGAGCCTGGAAAACGAAATGCACAAGAAGGCCCACACAACCTACTTTTCGGAGATGCTTGCTCAACAAACACAAGTCAAGTGTCCGAAACTAAAAGATTCGGACAAAAATCCCTACGTTTGGCTCAACATGAACATGAATGGCGACTCGCCGTTTTTGGGTTGGAAGGGTCATCTAGAGGATTACGACAACAAGATGTCGCAGTTTGGTCAGGGTGAAGGTTTACGGCCTCGTACAGTGGCAATGGGTGCTTATGGGAATTCGGACCTCCCCTACTTTAACACGGAAAGGTATTCAAACAAACAGGATGGGCAGGTTCTACCTGGAAAGGGCATAGTATTGAATTCCGACGGCTTTGCTCGCATTCCCGGAGCAATGTGCGCATAGAGCCAATAAATTCATTTTATAACATAACATTAAATATTACTAATCTCTGCCGCCAACTATCTTGCAGCCTATTTTTCGTTGTTTTCGCGTCTCGTAGTGGTGGTAAACTCCCAGTACGACAGCCATGACAGAAGCGGCAATCCAGAGATCCCGCGAAAGCTCCACGGCTTTGCACGTGGGCTGCCCGCGGTCGAAGCAACCAAATTCGTCCTGGGCAACGTCGTACTGCGGAGAAGGGGTCAGCGGGAGCGGGAGCGCACAAGAATGGCAAACTTACAAAATCGCGGCCGTCGAGAAGGCACAGCCCGGGATCCGGAAGGCGAAAAGCAGCTTTTGTAGCGCTGTCAAAATAATCCTCAAAGACCTCCCCGCTTCCCTTTAAAACCCCGACGTTGGTTGTCTCGATGTCTCCGTACACCAAGACGGTAATAATTCTCCCGTTGGACGAATCGAAGTTATTTCCAAAAAATACCGACCCCTGAAAATCCCACAGTACTATGTCAATTGGGCGAGAGTTTATGCGATTGCTTTTCACCGTAGTGCAGCTTTGGTAGCGGACATCAAAGGTTTCACCGTCTGGGCAGATCTCTGAAGTTCGGACATCGCGTCTGTCTATGCACTTTGGAACGGCCACGTTGGACACAACAACGGGCTGCCCGACATAGAGACTGGAGGGGCATTGGACAATGACGGGAATGAGGTTGGATTTGTTGCATATTTTGGCGTTGTTAACAGTGGCTATGGCGGCACATGTCAGGTCGGGCTTTCCAACAACATTGGGCTTCGGGCTACAGTACTTTTCGGGCTCTGTGGTATTGCATACGAAATTCCCGTCAACGACGTCGGTAGCCCCGGAAAAGGGCACAATAACCGGAACGTTGTGCTCGTCAAAGATGGCATCAAAGCGAGCCTTGGTTCCTATGTCGATGGGATCCGGCGGAAATTTTTTGTTGCGGAGGCTGTCGACGCTGATGAGCGCCCGACCGGGATATTCGGTCCGGTAGGGTTTCCACGTAGCTAGATTTAGGTAGGACAGGACGAAGTCGGTTGGAAGAAATCCCTCAAAGTAAGAGGTTACTCTGATGAGCCCAAGTTGGTCGGGTCCGAAGTCCTCGAGGGCATTTTTGAAGTCGTCGGTCTTTGTGCTATTTGAAAAGACCCGCTGGAGGCAACGCGTGTTGTCCAGATTAAGATGCAAAAGCGAGGTGTCGGGCATCGACACAACCGCAATGTTGCATGTGGCGTCTTCTTGGATGTTCTCGCGCGTGATTGTAGCTTTAGGTGGGCCATCCTTCATATTTGACGCTTTGGCCCAGACGCTCGCAGATGATATCGTTATTCCGCCGGTGTAGTCAACAGTCGAGCTGCCCGTAAACATGGACTTCTGAACTTCGTGGACCCTTGCCGTGCAGTTTTCAAGGGCCCCCCACATATTGCTGGCAAGGGCGGGGGTGCGAATTGTCTCTATGATCTTCTTGATATCCAGTTTTTGGATTTTTTTGTAAGTCTCTTCGCACGGCTCTAAATACACGTCCAGTTCAACGTTCTCAAGGTCGAGGGCGGGGCACGAAGTCGAGTCTCCCTCGGCGTTCATCTCGTTTCTGGAGAACATATCGTCAAGGGTGCAGCTGTCTGTGTTTGTGTTGACAATGCTTGGAGCCTTGAAGTTTCTTCCCGGAAGATAACAGGTTATCCGCTTTTGGGACTGTATTTCAGAGTGCATACAGCTTTTCTCGTAGCAGGGGCAGGGTGAAACACAGGGCGCCCAGGCGGCAAGGGCAAAGCAGGCCCACCCGATACGGGCTAGCTTGGGATGCATTTGAAACGTGTCGTGCTATAAGGGGTACAGATTTGAGAGTTTATATAAATCACACAACGACGACACATAATATGGAAGGAATATCAGCAATTTCAATTGTACTTTCACTAACCGTCATTCTGGCCTATTTAACATTTAGTCAAAACAAACACAACACCGAGCCCTACCGGGACCACTACACATTTGAGTCCTACAATGACACCGAGCCCTTTCATCTGTGCCTTTCCGCCGCTTTTCGGCTGAGTTCTGAATTCCCTTTAAACATACGCTCATCCGAGCCCATCTATCTGTAGACGAAACTGCTGCATGGACGCCGCCGGCCTCCCTGTAGGAGGCGACGATCTGGCCGATGCAATTGTTAACAATGCTGCGGTGACAGCGGCAGAGCTCGGGCCAACGCCGCACTCGCGAAATTTCTACTGCTTTCTCTGTAAATATGGGGGGTGCGACGGCACCAAAGAGAACGTCAACCAAGACGCGAAGACGATAGAGGATAACATAACTCAGCTCCGCAAAAGCCTCGGAATTCAAAAGACGGCGCAGACCATAAAGGAATTATACGACCTGCACGTAGCTCCAAATGCTCCGTTCAACGAGGAGGACGAGTGGGAACTGGGGACCATTATAGAGCACATCGCAAGCCACGCTGTGCCCGAGTCCAATAAGAGGGGGGAAAACGCCGCAGAAATTGCCTACGAGGTTTTTTCTGAGCTTCTTCTGTTCCAGTCAAAGCACATGGTGGACGAGAACACCGGCCTCTTGGACCAGACAAGCCTAAAACACCTGTGTGCAATCGCAGACAGGATGTACAAATTCCAACCCAAGAGCAAGGCCATCGTGAATACGGCGGGCGGCGCCGGGAGAAGGCGAGACGACGATTTTTAATTTAGATTTTAGATTTTATAGTCAGGGTCATACTTGTATTTAGGAAACGTCGATTCAGCCGTATTGTCTTGTACATATTCAAAAAAGGGCTTAGGGTTGCTTGGCTTGTAATCTATTTGCTCGCGCATACGCGGCGTGACGTTGCTATCTCCGTTTATCCACGCCAAGCTCTTATCCACTAGCCGCCAGTTGTGCCTATCTTTCCCACTGGGGTCCATAACCCACAGATACATCGGACGACCGTCGTCGGAAATGGACCGTTCGCTGTACGTGCGATGTTTTGAGTTCGCGGGGTGCCTGAACCCCATGTACCACCACATGGGGTATGCCGTCTTTACTGCCATTATCTTTAGACGGGCCTCTGTGGCTCCTTGTCTGCGAGCCTCTGACAGGAGGTCCAAGGTTACATCGGCAAGCATATACTTAAAAATTCCTATATAGGGGGGAGTAGTTGATTTTTCAACCATGGCCTTGACGCAGATGAGGTGAAGTTCATACTGAAGTAATCTAACCCCCGAATTTTTTTCTTCAACGCCGCTAATTTCATACACTGCAAACCCCAAAATATCTCCCGAATTTTTGTCTACAAAGGCCTTTCTCTTTACCATTGGGTTAGAACTGTTCCAGATCTTGTCAATGTAATCTTTTATAAGCCCGTACTCATTTCCGGGCTCTGGGTTTCGGGTGGAGCACAGTCCCGCAACTTCATCGAGGTCGTAGACCCTTTTTGAGAAGCCATTCTCATCAACCTTATAATCACCACCCCCGTCCATTGTGCCATTGAATTTTAAAATAACAAAACTTATATATTTATTATGAGCTCTACGAGGGGATCAGTCTCACTTTTCCTTTGTATTCCTTGAGGTCCATGGAAGATGTGGGGACTTCCCAACCGCCGCTAGCGCGGCAGTCTGGGCCCCCCTGACGCTGCCCTTTCCCCGACCAATAATCGTAACACCACCTCCCGCGACACTGGTAGCTCTCAAGAGACGCTGACGATATGCGCGGCATTGTCATGTTCCGATTTCCGTACACCTTCGACAGGCACATCTGTGCAAAGCGGTGGTAGTACTTTACGTCCCCGAGGAGGCGCTCGGCATCAAGCTTCTTGTTGCCCATGGCCAACACGGCGAAAAAGGTCTTGAGCATTCTCTCGGTTGTAATTTTCTGCGGGTTGTCGTTAAAATCATTTTTGCTGAGGCACAAAAGGGCGCGGAAGGATTCGGAGTGCTGGCCCAAAGCAAGGGCGACCCCTCCGAGGTTTATAATTTCGTAAGCGGTTCGCGTCCCCTTGCTGCGAGGCACAACCTCCCCGTTGTCATCGAGCGTCACTGTGTTGGCCATGAGACACACGTTGTTAAAGCGCTTGTTGCAGAAAATCGGAATGTTGTCGAGGTCGACACTCAGGATTAGAACCCCGTCTGTTGATATTGTACGAGCTTTAAGGCAGTAGCGGGCCCAACAGCGGCACTTGAGATCGCCTTCGCCGTACGCGTGGGTTGGAGGGGGAGGGGGGGTAATGCCACCGGCGCAGCACACAAGGTGGATGTTGCCATCGCAGTTTAGCGAACTCTTGAGCCTCCACGAGTAGCAGGTGTCGAAGAACACGGTCTTGTCAAAGGTCGCGTCCTGCCTGATCCTGGTCCGGATGCCCGACAGCAGAAAGTCCCACACCCGCGGCAGGAGGTACTTGGAACCCGTCAGTGCGGTCCAGTCGGGCAGGGGGCCGTTGGTAATGGCCGTGTCGGCGGGAAGAGGAATAAAGTTATTGCGTTTGCGCTTCTGCCCGGCCCTCGCAAGATGGCACAGGTCTTTGACCTCGGGAACGCGGCTGGGGTTGTCTATAACAAGGACACACGTCTGGCCCGGCGTCCCTCTAACTCGGACATTGTAGATATACGACACCCACTCTTCCCCAGTGGTGATGTGCTGGGGCTTGCGGTGCAGCTCGACGTTAAGGTCGATGATGGTAGCGCAAAAGTCATTGGCTTCGTAAGCCTCTTTTGCAGAAGAGTGGTACGACACGGCCTTGGGTACGTGCTTGCGTATGTACTTCTTTACGCAGCTATCAAGGCCCATTGTAGGTAATTAGTGGTACTGTAACTGAACTGTATTGGTGCATTTATACCTCCTCCGCTGTACTGTACTGTACTGTACTGTACTGTACTGTACGGTACTGTACTGGTTTTTGTTGTGGTTACTGGTTTTTGGTACTTTTAAATTTTAGTACGAAAATTCAAATTTTCAATTTTCAAATTTGAAATTTTTGAGTACGATCCGTCTTATTTTTTGTTTTGAGTTGTACAGTACTCGTATTCAGTATTGCCAGTATAATACTGCCCCTTTGCCATTTTTTAAACTGCACCCTCTAAGATGCTGCGCTACCTAAAAGGAGGTAACCCGCAACAGGCAGAAGACTTAAAGGATTTTATACAGTTGGCCAAACCCACACCGGACGGGGAACCCAGCATGAACGGAGAATACGAAGTAATTCCTTATTTTTACGAGCAGGTGCACATCACGGACCCAAATACAATCAATCGGGTGTTTCCAAACTTGAATGTAACTGATATCTACGTTAGATCCGATCACAGGTCGGTTAATAACGGACAACTGGCGGTCTCTATAATAATAGTAAGGGCAGTACCCGGCGGGGTTGAAAGACATATGCTACAGATGAATACCGCTCAGCCCGATGCACAGGCTGTTCCCAGAAAACTGCACTGGGGAACACTTGAAAACAGCATTGCCTTTTTCCAAGACAACTTTGGGCTAAACGCCCCACAAGCTATATTGGAAGGACTTATGGCGACAGTGGAGGTGCGGCGTTCTCTTTTTAATGTATCGGGTCTAGGTTATGAATTACAGTAAAGGTTTACGGTTTTATTTCTCCTCCTCCTCTTCTTTTTCCTTTTTGCTATTTTGCATCATTTCTTCCCACTGCTCAACTTCTGAGGCCATGAAGGCTCCCGAGGTCGAAGACGACCCACAGCCGCAACCTCCGCCAATGGCAGCTTCAAATTCCGGGGGTTTCTCCATCACCTCGCTGCGCAGCTCCTCCCATTTCTTGACATCGCCCTGCATAAAGTCAAAGGCGTGGTATTTTGGCGCCCTGCCGGTGCTTCCGGCGTCTCCCGACGAACCAATTTGGGCTTTTTTTTCTTTCATTTGGCTTACTTCCCCCTGTAGTTTGGCGATGAGGTCTTCCTTCTCTTGAATGGCCGAATCGAGATCCATTTTGGGTACACGGCGCTTGTTTCTGGTTACTGTACTTCGCCGAAATACTCTTATAGTTTTGGATCTTCGCCACAATTAACACGGTTTACTTTTAAGGTCACCAAATTTATCTACATAACGACCCACTGTGTTGTATTTCGTTGTTTTCTCCGCCGTCGGGTGGCTCCTTTCCAAAAAAAAGGGCTTTATCATTGCATTAATGGTTGTAAAGGTTTCAATGATCTCCCTTTCCGCCTTTGCGCCAGTAATAACTCCGTTTCCACTAGAAAAAAGCAGGACGCTTGTTGTCAGGTTCTCGAGCCTCCCGCGGGCGCCAGGAAAGAGCTTCGGGTCGTAGCTAAACTGGTCGGGGTACCGCTTGGCCACGGCATCAATATCCACCTTGTACCCGTAGTGGCAACTGCTGACGATATTTTGGATTTTAAACGAGTGGTCGCGAGTGCTTCGCACACCCACAATCCCGCTAATGAGCCGGTTGAAGGAATGGTGAGCAAGCAGGCTAAGGGACGCGGACTTTGTCCCCGCTATGACCTTGTTTCCCGAATAAAAGACAAGGGTTGTGGCCCTGGGATTCCGGATCTTGTAGCGCGTGCTCGAGAACTTGCTCCCTTTGCTCTTGTTTGTGTGTGCCCTGGCGAGCCGCGAGGTGTAGCGCCCCAGCTTTGGGCAAGTGGCCATGGCCGTCACCACGTAATTCTCAACCTGCACGCGCCCCACATCCTCCACGCCATCCTCCGGGGCAGGAAGCTGCGGAATTGGGGCGTCCCACGGGAAGAGCTTGGACGGGTCCTTGCGGGTCTGCCGCGCTATGAGGTAGGACTGGGGCATGTTTACTAAGAAAAATATCGGTGGTGCATTTATATCATAATTATGGAAATACAAAGGGGTGCGTAGGATGTTCGTGTAAAGTTAAATTTGTGTTATGAACAAGATACGGCATGGTCTGCGCGTAAAGCGGCGGATCAACCACAGAAGGACTCATTTTTTTCTTTTGGTTGAGGGGTATACCATTCTGTCGAAAAGCATACAGTGTTTCCAACGACCAATAATGATCGCTTAGGCTTAACCACCCGTCACCCTTAAGCATGTTGTGCATTTTCCCGAGGTATTCATCAACAGGAAAACAGTAAGAACAGTGCCAGCCCGAATTAAATGGAAATTGCACGACCGACGGCCTTTTCTTTTCTTTGTTGCGCTCGGTTTTACATGTAAATGCCGTGGCTGTAGAGTAGGATTCTCCAATCTTCTGCCAAAAAAACCCATACAAGTGTACTGACATTGTTCTTTTAAACGAAATTATTATACCAGAGGGCGGCGGATTTTGTTTGAGACGCATCAAGGTAGACCCAGAGACAATTTCGTCGGCATCGCTCAAAACAACAACGGTCGAATCGTCTTCCCCATTGCAGGCATCCCTTCGCACCCCCTCGCGCGGAACGCCTTCGCATCCCCACCCCAACTTCCAATCCCGCTGCTCCTTGCTGTTGCACTCGTAACTGTACACCTCAATTGCGGGGTGATGTCGCTTTAGCCGAGAAAGTCTTAAAACTCTTGGGTGGCCCGTTTGGGAAACTGGCGATTCCCCAAATATTATGCGGTCTGCCACCCCCATGCTTTCATTTATTTTGATTTCTGCCATGTCAAATTCCCTGTCAAATCCTGATGCCACAACAATACGAGGAGTCCCTACAGCTAATGAGGACGTAAGCAACAAAGTGAGCATGATCGGTTTTTATAAATGCACCAATCGAACATTAATAACAGGAGCTCAGAAAAATGTCTAAAATAACCTCCCACTTTGCCCCAATCGTCCCTTTCCACCCAACCAAGCGGGACCCCTCGGACGAGGAAATCAAGACCCTGCGCCCCAAGGCCGAATGCGGCGACGACTGGTGCCTCAACGGCCCCCCTATTGAGGGCGCAAACACTTATTTCCTGTGCGGCAAGTGCGGAAGAGACTCTACTGATCCCGTCTTTCTGTCGTGCGTACTCAAGAATGAGAACAAGAGACGCCCCGCACCCCCACCAAAGGCCCAGACAGAAACTTTAGTCCCGCGCCCGCACCCAAGTCCCATACCCGACTTTGACTTTGATTACATGATAGCCTACTGCCTAGAGCACTACGGCAACTTTGCCATGAACCGCGACGGCTCTACAGCCACCATGAAGTTCCTGGACAAGGCCGACCGATGGTTCAGGTACCGGTACTTTCTCATGGCCGACATCCCGCGTGAAAGACTGCGAATGGTTGAGAACCTCCTTCGTCCAGCAGACAAGCTCGTCAGGGGGGCGATCTCGGGGTATTCCTACGAAGTTGAACACGCATACGCCGCCCGTCTTCTGCACGGGTTGTACACAAACTACGGTTGGGTGCTCTACAAAGCCCATACTCAACCTATTCCACAGGCTCGGAATTATTACTGCAAGTACACCGATAGGGACGACAAAACGCCCATGCCCTCGAGCGCTTTCATGTCCCCCCTTTCTCGAGCAGTAACCGAGTTTTATGATTGAATAGAAGCTAATAGTAGTGATGTAGTAGTTTAATAGATTACTGGTTCTAGGCAAAATATGGGGATAAATAACACAAATAAAAGGAGAAAAAGAATAAAAAACCCCATGCTCACGGCCAGAGTCTCATCATATTCCCAGTGGTGCTCGTGATCTTTTCTGCAATTCTTGCAGCGCCCAGTATTCGCGTTAGTGTGGGCACTGACCACCTGTGTTTCCGCGTCCCACTGTTTCTCATTGCAAATACCAGGCGCAACTCTGGTCATCTCGCTTATCTGCGCCACCGCAAGTCCGGAATACGTACCAATTTTTCCGTCTCCGACTGCCGTCGGGCGCATTGCGCCCCCGCCGCTATTATGAGTGGCACACAGAAGGTGGCCCAGTTCGTGCATAATGACGCTAAAGGTCCTCGAGTCGTCCATGAACGCATTGACAATGGCTACATTCTTATTTGTTTTGCACACCCCACATACCCAGGCCATGCCGTTTAAGTGCTGGGCCATTGGCAGTTCCACAAGCACCAGACAGTACTGGTCATCTGCGTACGCAGTACTGGTTTTTTCAAAGGCGTCCAAGGGGCTTTCTTCGCCTGCCATTGGAGGGCCTAGTTTTGCGCTGTAAATCTCTTCAAACTTGATCAACAGGGAGGTTTCGTCATCAAGGCGGGTCCGCGAGATGAGTTGCGCAGCATACCGGGCCTGGTCTACGAAGCTTCCAGTGGTGTACACCAGCTTGGCCCTGCAAACGGACTGATTTGCCGGGGGCGTGGAGGCGGAAGCCGAAGCCCTTAGCGTAGAACGCGTTATATCGGCCCACGCTTTCTGGGAATCTGGAAAGTCCGAGTCAACCGACGCTGCTATCTCATGACTTGAGGCGCCCAACGGGCAAGTCAACAATATACTGCTCGCCAGCACGCAGAAAAGCCCTGTAATTATCCGTGTATCCGTTGTTGAACACGGACCTTGGGAGGGCATCGTCGTTCAGGTCGCTAAAAGTAATAGCAAGAGCAGTTATAAACGCCAGAACAAATGAAACAAGCCCAACAAAAATACTGAGAGTAAAGGGATTCCTGAGCCCAATATCAGATAGGGCCATTGACAGAGGAGGGGCACATAAAAGTCCAACTTCTAGCTCGTTTTATTCTTGACTATATCCGTTGTAATTCTTATCGTTTATATACAGCACTAACAGCGCAAACAAGGAAAACAGACAACCATGTCATCACATCCCCTCTCTAACAGCAACGGTTCGGCGGGCTATCGCAGCTTTGCCCCCACCTCCAAAGGTCGCGGCTACCTTCCCTTTGATATCATTACCGAGCGCAACGCCATCGGCGGCGGATTCGAGACCACCGGCACCTCCCAGCAGACCGGCGGCAACGGCGACGACAAGTGGGAGCGCTTCTTGTGAGTCCACCGCCATGCTATTCATTTTAGTGTGCTTTATTCATTCTCTTTTTGCATGTACACAGCGGCACCCCTCCCTACACGACCTGGCAGCGGGACAATTACAGCGACCTCGGACATGGTAATTCTAGCTTTTCCTTGTTGCTCCTTTTGATCGCTCAAACCCCTCATCCCATGCCGTTCCTGTAAGAAAACTACCAGTTGCCCACAGCTTATATCGGGCGCAACCTACATATCGAGAAGCTTTTGGTGAGTCCATCCTCCGCTCACGGGCACCCAAACCTGTATTATAATATTTATTTAATCACCCAAACTCCAACCCAACGCTTACCCCGGACTCACTAATTTATTAGAACGTCAGCATCGCGTCTCAGGATGATTGTGAGTCTTGTTTCTCTCTCTTTAATTCTGCACTGTGCTGACCCCACACACCAGTCTACACGAGAGTTTTGCTCCCGTGGAAGGTCTACGACGGCATGGTGAGTTTGGCATTTTTTTTCGGCTTCCCACCTTAGTTCTCATGTTGTTTACTTTTGCTTCCAGAAAATCACCTTCTCCAAGTGGTCTGGATTCGGTACGAAAAAATTCCGGTAATTTGTTTACCTGCATCCTCGCTTACTCACTTCCCATGCTATACTTCAGATCATATGATGTACCAGATTCCCGAAGGTCAGTCAAATTATCGAGTACCCGCCTTCCTATTTCATTTGCTTTGCGACTCACCGCACCTTTTTACTAATCACAGAGGTCCCGGCACCCCAAATTCAGACGAAGTGTAAGTCAGCAAACAGGTAACAAGCGCACCAAAAGGCAGGCGTCTCACCAATCGCTTTTTACTTTTACAGTCGAGTCTGGAGAAGCCTACCAGCAGCGCTACGGCCTTGTGAGTCGCTGATCCAGCTTCACTGCTCTACTAAACTGTGCTGTGCGATTCTCACCATCCTTCTACCCCCTGCAACACAGGCTTTCAAGATGGAGCACGGCTTCCAAAGGGTTTGTTATCTTATCTTTAGCTGCTGCTCCCTCCCGCTTTCGCTGACTCTCATTCAAACTCTAGACCGAAATGGGCAGGCAAGCGTACACAATGAACCTCCAAATCATCACCCAGGCAGTGCTCAGGACGGTTTACTCGCGCATCATGCAGGTTCTCGTCCACAACCAGAACTGGCTCCAGGTCCTCGCCAACCGCTACTACCCGTCCCGCATGGCCCTCGCCCGCGAGATCTCCAAGACTTCTGTTAACAGCTTTGGCTGCATGCAGAAAGAAACCTTTGGGCTTCAGATCGTCATGAACTCCGTCCAGAAACTCTTTGAGGCGCGCCAGCTCCAGCCCCCCGATTCGATTGTCCTTCCCCACGGCTGTATGGCCTACATGTGAGTTCAAACCTCCTAAGCCTTTCACTAAGCGCGCGAGATACCACCAGTGTGGTCTTCCTAAAGTGGCATCAAACCAAATTCTCGTCGCTTAACCACAACCCCGTTTTTTCGCGTTTGTGATAGGTCCCTCGCCAAGCCGGAAAACCGCATCTACGCTCTCTGCGGCGCCCTTGCCCAGAAGCTCAACCTCGACCCCAAGCGCGAGCTTGCGGTTAATGTTTTCGGGAACAACCTCCAAGTCTTCGAACACCGCCCCATGAATGTCAGCGACAGCCCTCACGAGGTTTCAATCCTCACTCGCAACCGCGATGTCGGCAATGTCTGGCGTCTCTTTCGCGACCCCCACTCTGAAAACGGCGGCCAGCTCAGGGAGGAAACCGCCATCCGCGTCATTGATCACGACAAGCAGCGCTGGGCCACCCTCACCATGTCCGATGCTCTGCAAAGATGCGGCGTTTGGAACATAAACCACCAAATCAACCGTAATATGTGGGACCTGGCCGGTGTGGCGAACACCCAAGTACCCAACCAACACATCACGGAAAATCGATCCCAAGCGACCAACCCCCTTTTTAACAAGCACGTCTTTGGGGATCTTATCTCCATTATCGGAACCAAGTACAGGGACGCGGCTACGCCTTCTGTTAATGGAGCTCTACAAGCTCCAGATACAGTAGTTGGTTGGCTTGCCCGATCGTTTGCCGCAGGCGGTTTAAATCCAATTGTCTTCGATGCAGCCAATGCGCTTGGCGGTGGCGCTGGTGGAGTTCGAATTCCTGTTGCCCCAACCCCCGAAATGGGCACTTTGGCAAATGCCCCGGCATCCCACGAGCAATATGTTGCTCGCTACAGGGGCGCCGTACGGGCGCTTTTGGACGTTCCACACATAGCCCAGTTTTACGAAAACCCATACGAGGGAGCCGTGGACCTCGATGCCGACATGCCCATCCAACTGACTACCAACACCATCAAGAAATCCATCGATGTCATCATTGCCCGCCTGAGAAGCATGAATGCAGCCGCGACGGAAGCATGCGAAAATCACATGGAAGCTGTTGCCGCGGACGCTGATATGGTGCCGAACGCGCCTCCTGCTGGAGGGTACGGCGGAGGGGGCGCTGGTGCTGCAGGACCCGACGTTGTCACGCCCGTCTTCAACCTGCTCAGAGCCCTTATGCCCAACAACCTAATTGAAACTAATGACGAGTGGATGCAGCACCCGGCAGCAGGTGCTAACCTGGGCAGTCAGATGATGGGAAATAATCCTGATGTTCAGCCCACCCGCGGAACCACCGTTGCCGCCGCTCCTATTGGTGCCTCCATGGACGACCTTGTCACAACTCTTCAGGAGTCTGTCGCCTCGCAGGTTGGCGGGTTTGATGGTACCGAGGACGATTTCTCGACAATTGCTGCTGGAATCAACGACATTCTCGGCCGCGCCTCAGACTGGTCCGACGAGAAACGCTACACTGTCGGCAAAGCCATTGAAGCCCATGCTCCGGAATTCACCAAGTCCATTGCCAAGCTCACCGCGCTGAAGAACATCACCGATTCCTCAGCCAAGAAGGCGCTCGCCAAGGATTACATCAAAGCACTGGGCTCCGACTTTAAGAGCAAGTGGTCCAAAATCAATGCCACCCAGAAGCAAATTGGGAAACAAGAAGCAGTTAAGGCAGCTCCTATTGGTGTGGGGTTGCAACAAGACGATGATCAAGCAGGGCTCCAATCTGCGATCTACGACTACGAGAATCTGATGCAAATGCAGCAGATTATGGGTTGGATCTACACAAGATCCGGATACTCGCGTCTCCAAAAGGAAGTTGCAAAGTACTGGCTCATGAACTTTACGGACAGCAACTCGGTTATTTCCATGGACCGCAAGGGGATCCCTACGCCGTTTGGGGCCCTTGTCTTCCGCCCGTTCCAGTCCTTTAATATGGGATCGGCCATTGTGATGAAGAGTGGCGAGCAGGTTGGTTGGGGGGAAGGTCGAGGTTGAGGTTGATTTGCCCCTGCCCCTGCACTCCGGAACCTAATTTTTGTTTTCCCATAACCACAGACTGGCTTTACCGCTGTGGGCAACTCCGACTTCCAGTAAGTACCGCCGAGGGTGCGGTTGGGCCCTTTTGTTTTCTTTGTTTTTTCTCACACCACCACTTTAATTATTCAGACTCGGGGACAATGTCACTAACAAGGTGAGCCCCCTTTCTGCCTTCTTCTTGCTACCGCATTTTATTCTTAACCCCTTGTTTTATTTTCACCACAGACGCACCTCGGCCACTTTACCTTTTACTGTAAGTATTTGTTGTCGCCGTCTGCTCCATTGTCTGTGCTCACCCGCTCTTCTTTTTTTGTACAGTCGAGCCCGTTGTCCACGAGCCAAGTAAGTAACGCCTGCTGTGGAATCTTCCGCCCCTGCCAAAATCTCATATTATCAATCTGTCATTCAAATAGATCACATCATGATTGCCCGCGACGTGGTGTTCATGGGATATCACGGGGGCGCTGGGATGGGCTGGTTCTCAGACAGCAGCAACGGGGGGCCCTACGCCCTCCATCAGACCGACCCCGACGGCGGGTGGGGCTCTATTGTGACCAAGATTCAGGCGGCCCACATCGTGCGTCCCTCTCTCCTGTCGGCCCTCGCCTTTGCCCACGAGGCCGAAGACAGGTACTTTATGGACCCCATGTCGATTCACGGCACCTTTGACAGGAGCTCGATTCTCAACGATCTCCAGGAGGCCGGCCTCCCTCACTACGCTGCGTCCGCGTATTACAAGAGCTTGCTGGACCCCGAGATCACCAACGGCCTTGACGAATCCACAAGCGCTGCCACCGGCGGCATGTTCCACAACTCAAACTCCTCGGGCGTGTGCTACCAGGGCCTCCAGTGCTCCAAGACGCTCGACGGCAAGTGGGACGACTTTACGGCAAACACGGGCCACCTCGGCAAGGCGGAGAGCCTCGATTCCTCCCTCGTGTGGTCCGGCCAGATTGCGACCAAGACCAGTGTCAACTACGAAAAGGCCGGCAACAGTGTCAGTCTTTTCAACAAGTACACTTGATTGTGATTTTTTTCAAAGTAATTTTTATTTCAAGGTCAAAATTAAATACGATCAGCTAATGGTACTGCTGGGTCGGCGCACAACGAGGTGGGAAATCTGCTTTCGGATGATGTTGGTGTAGTTTCGCAGCGCCATCACCTCGTAATAAGCTTTCATGCCGCTCCCTCTCATCCGGTTGATTTCCGAGGGGTTCACCTTGCTTTTTTTGTAGGCTTCTGCAATACTTCCCCTAAAGTTCTTGTGGCGACCTTCTTCGGTTTCGCTGATTGCCCAGGTTGCGCCTCCTGTACCCGCCACAGCCAGCACGGCAAGGCCAAGTCCCACAGTCCAGGGATTAACCGTAACCAGACCAGTAAATGCAGTGTTGAGAGCCGTAACTATCCCCGCCGACGCAACACCGCCCAGAACAGCTCCTCCAGCCACCCCCTTTGCACCTCTTATGGCAATGTTGACGCTCGACGGCGCCTGCCCCTCCAACGTTTGCAGAAGTTTGTCCGCGGTGTCCTGTTCCGTGGCTGTCATGGCCTTGTCCTGAGTTTTTATAATCATCTCCTGCACGGCAAAGCGGGCCTGCGCATTGGCCGTGAAGCGATCCACCTGATCCTGGTACACTTGGAAGTTTTTGGTGCGCGTGATGCGGAGAAGCGCTGCCTCGTGCAGTCCCGACAGCTGAGTTCTCATTCTGCTGCAAAACTTGCGGATGTCTATGAGGCACGGCTCGAGATCTGCCACCGCCTCCGTTAACTCGAGGTCGCCGTTAAATATTGAGGTGTTGAGCGCATTTGTTGGTCTGCCGCCTCCTGTCTCGGGGTCGAGTGTCACAGTGGCATCTATAAGCACTGCTGGACTATCGTTGCCGGGCCGGAACCGGGTCCCTGGAATGGCTGGCGTGTCCAACTCAACATCTGCACCTTTTATAAGTTCGTCTGGAGTTGCCGAGATTGCAAAGGGAATATCTAATTTACTATCTTTGAAATTATTCCAGATAGCTTTTAAATTTTCAGTTCGAAGATTCGGAAGAGGGCGATTTAGCGGCCCGACAATAAACGAGCTCAATGGGTTACTTTTGAACAAGTCTTTTCTTTCATCGGGATTGCCGAGGGTGTAGACATCTTTGTAAAAAAGCGTAACACTGTCCAGTTTCACAGTGGACGCCGGGGCGAAGTAGAACAAATCAAACCCCCTTTGTTGTATGTTTGGTGGAAGGTCGGTGATTTTGGCGTCCCGGTAAAACGGCGATTTCTGATCAAGTGTGTACCATTTTCCCCTAACAAAATAATGCGGGAATCCTGCAAATGTGTCAGCGCCGCTGACTCTATATTTGCCTGTAGATTCTAGATAATTTTTGTTGAGAGAAAGCCAAAGATAAATATTCTTTTCTCTTCCCTCTCTATCGGAAGGGGAGTTGTTGTATATTTGAAGTAGCTTATTCGCAATAGGCTCGTGGATTTCATTAACAGTTGTTGATTTTACTATCTTAACGTCGTACTCTTCCACCATGGAAAATACGCCTTTAGTAACTCCCATGTACATTCTGACTTTAATTTCTGTGGTCTGCTGGCCTTGTGCCCACTGCAAATAAGTGCGAGTATTTAAAGCATCTGTACCTGAGGCCATGATGATATTCTTTTTGCCTTTTACTGAATAACCCAAGCTACGCACACTTATAGACGGGCGGTTTAGGACCCGGGCTACAGTGATAATACACTATATTAACGCATCTGTATGCACAGACCGCAACAGCTATCCCAACAAACCAGTTGATCCACGACATGACGTTCAGGATAGCATAGCCAACGGCCATTTTAATTTCTCCGCCCACGGAAGGCACAAACATATTACGGGCGTGCTCAATCCACCGGGACGGCGACGACCACTGCTCGCTGTGGTACATACAGTGCAGCTTGGCGAAGCGCCCTCCCTCGGCCACGAGTGTTTCGTTTAAGCACGCCTGCGACGTGGCATATTGCCTGTGGTCCAGCCGATCGACGAGCGTGGAGACAACGGCGGCAAACCCCACCGCAAGACACGCAAGTTTCTTACCACTCATCCCGAACCCTGTCATGGTTGTTTGACTTTCTTTAATGTAGATTAATGAGAGAACCCTTATAGCAGCAGGCATCGGAAGTTTGCATCCACAAAGGGGACTTTGGGGGAGATTCGTTCTCCGGCGTCTTTGCCTCGGACTCGAAAAGGCTTTTAAGAGAAACCAATTTGAGCTCTCTCTGGAGCTTTTGTGCGTCGGCGTTGTGCACGTCTCTCAGGTCCCCCTTGCACAGCTCAGCTCCGTGTGACATGTCGCTTTTATTAACCTCTGCCGAGTGCAGGAGGTACATGCCCAGCTCGCTCCCGACTGCCGCGTAGTACTTGTGGGATTTTATGCTAAATTTTTCCTGGGGAGTTGCCTCGTACTGTGCGCGCCACCTCTCCGCCAGAGCTGCCCCCGCTTCAAGCTGCCTCGACTTGCTAAAGCCGGTTTTCAGATAAGGTCCGGCCGCAGATCCCAATTCGGCCGACAGCATCAGGAAACGCGATTTTGTATGGTGTTTGGAGGGATCATCATCTGGATTTTCGATTAACGAGGCCATGTTTTTCCACGCCACGGCCTGGGCGGCGCTTTTGAGGGTGGTGAGATTGTCGCGGCGCAAGAGCTCCGGCAGAATATTTTCAAGATGTGCCGGTGGACGCGATGTGTCTTCGTCAAGGCCTCCCCCTAAAAGAAAGTTGATGCTCTGGAGAATCGGGACTATGTGGCGCTCGTTTTGCTCTCCCTTGGATTTCCCGTCGCAGACATCATTCCAATGCGAGCCTATGTAATTTGCAATCCACATGTTTCTGTCGAACGTACAATTACCAGAAGTATAAGTGATCTGGTTGCATACCCAAGTAAAGCACCTATTTTTGATGGTTTCCGCCTGCACCCTGTTGGACTTTAGGGCTTCGTAAAGGGGAAGGTAACCCTCGAGCCCCGAAATTGTATGTATCCGGGCTTTATCTGAGGCAGACCTTCCCTCAAAAATAGAACCGTACGGAATTGCATCGTGTGGGCGCACGGGAAACTCAACTTTGGAAGGACCGTGGCGAGCCATGTTCCGGGAAAGGCAGATACTCTTAATCCTTTTCGCTGTAATATATGGGACCCGGGCCAAAACAGTGACTCTGGACCTTAATGCGCGGTCCCACCCCGTTACGCTCAGCATTCCGAAATCGGGGTGGCCGGGCGTGTCCAATGTGCCCTATGCTCTTTCGGGGAAACACTCAAAGGTGGTCATGGCCGCGTGGCCGTGGGACCTGTACTCCGAGACAGCAAAGAACAAGGAGGTGCAGGAGCTCGACCAGTCCGGGTGGATTCCCGGGATTGACGAGGCCTCGCGCATAGCCCAGTACATGGTGTACAACGACTACCTTATTGTGCCACACAAGACCGTTGAGGGCTCGTTTGCGCACTCGCCGTCATACGATAAATTTGCCATTGGGCTGAACCGGAAGTCGCCGCTCTGGGAATCCTTCCCCCGCGGAGCCACTTTCTGCGAGCACACCCAAACGCTTTACCTCGAGCCCCACAAACTCACCTCGTGCCTCGGCAAACACATTGCAACCATGGAGTGCAGCACCACCGGGCCGTTGCTGTGCAAGCTGTCCGGCGGAGCAAGTGTGGACCTGACCATTAATGGCAAGCACATCCGCAAAAACCAGTACAACATCGAGGTAGCTCCCTTCGACTACCAAATTGAAATGGGGGTCTCCCTTTGGCCTGCGTGCCTGGAAATCCTCAATACATATTACTACAACAGCGCCAGCGTGACTCTCGGGCCCTTCCCCTCAGGACAAACCATGGGACTCTCTGGAAGAGATATTGTTCCGGCGGACCTGCGGGGAGAATCGCGCCTCACCAGAAATTTTCTGTACTGCAACGAGACGTACCTTGACGACACGGCCGTCAGTGTGGGGATCCTGCGGACCGGAACGAGCTTTTACTACTCCCCCCAAAGTAACACTCTCGAAATTTACACAACGCGCAAAAACACCATGAAAAACACATGGGAGGACGTGTAAGTACCTTGCACTGGGTGTCGTTGCCGCCCACTCTAATATTTTCTTTGCTTCCACAGCATAGTCCTCAACGTGTGTATTTTTTGTCTTATGCACTTCTTTGCAGATCAAAAGAAGCATATCTACGACAAGTATACCATTGGACCCGAGTTTCTTGGCATCTTTGCTACCCTGGCCGGTCTGGCCCTCCAGAACTCGGACGACGGCGTGTACTACAGAGTCAACGACTACCCAAACGGCCGAATTGCCGTCCAGTCACTCTCCCTCTTGGTCGTATTGCTTGTTTGCGGGCATCTCAGCTGCCTTGGCCTTCTGTTTTCTAGAAACCCCGTGATAAACAAGACCACCACAACTGAAAATACACCAAAGAAAGAATCGGGCCTCATTCCTAGTCTTCGCATCAAATGCGAAACCTTCCGCAGGATGACCACCGAAACGTCCATCTTGTCCTCTGTTTTTCTTCAGGTCACCTCGGGGAGCATGACCATGTGGGATTCCTATGTCACGTTTTTGGTAGGCCTTGTAATGGTCTACAACGCCAGCTATCGCAGCGCGGAGGTCTGCATAGGATCGCTTCTCCACTATCACTCCTCCGGGGCGCTGGAGCAGAACAGCATTATCATCCAATTGTTCTCCCTGACTTCTCTCGGGGTCACATCGTGGGTCTTCTACACTGTATCGGCACTACCAGCCACGGATCCCATCTCGGGCCTTTCAGAACACGCAGTCGAAGTGGCTAGCCTTGCCGTTACTGTGTCAATAAGTTTTGGCCTTATTGGACTCGCAACAAACTACATAACCAACCGGGGCCTTACCGTACTGCGAGACAAGGAGAAGCACGAGTAGCACAGCACTGAATTGGGAGGGGGGGGGGGGGTTTTTTT
>MDTB01193517.1_pt1 | contig 41494 bp, 37 predicted proteins | sample 811161 | NCBI WGS metagenome assembly MDTB01 (sample SAMN05326650, study PRJNA326480) | marine metagenome | isolation source: seawater | place: Mediterranean Sea | collected 2009 | reverse complement strand
TCCTCCAGAATTTGGAGAAGCAGATTCATGACGTCCGGATGAGCTTTCTCAACCTCATCAAACAGGATGACGGAATAAGGACGCCGCCTGACAGCTTCGGAAAGCTGACCACCCTCTTCATAGCCAACATATCCTGGAGGCGAACCAATAAGACGGCTTGCGCTGAACTTCTCCATGTATTCCGACATGTCTATTTGAATAAGCGACTCTGGATCACCAAACATAAAGTTCGCGAGATTTCGAGCGAGGTAGGTTTTTCCTACACCAGTTGGTCCCAGGAAAAGAAAAGATCCGATCGGGCGACGTGGATCCTTCAGATCCGCGCGCGATCGCCGAAGAGCTTTAGAAATTGCCACGACCGCTTCATTCTGCCCAATAACAGTCTCTCTTAGATCTTCCTCCATTTTGAGCAACTTAGTTGCCTCCTTCTGCTCCATACGCTGGAGCGGAACGCCTGTCCACTTAGAGACCACCGACATAATGTCATCCTCTTCGATATCGACGATCTTTTCTTCACTTTCACCACGCCAATCTTCAATCTTATCATCGAGCTCTTTTCGAGTCGTCTTTTCCTCATCACGCAGAGCTGCAGCCTTTTCAAAATCCTGATCATTAATAGCGGCTACCTTTTCGTCGTTAATCTCCGCGATGCGCGCCTCCAACTTCTTGAGCCCGATCGGACGTGTCATTGTTTGAATCCGGGCTCGGGCACCAGCCTCGTCAACAACATCAATAGCCTTATCTGGAAGAAAGCGGCTTGTGAGATAACGGGAGGTCAGCTTCACCGAAGCTTCGAGAGCTGCTTCTGTGTAGCGAACTTTATGATGGCTCTCATACTTCTCACGAAGGCCTTTCATGATTTCTATAGCATCTTCAGTCGAAGGTTCATTAACCTTAACTTGCTGAAAACGGCGCTCCAAGGCGGAGTCTTTTTCAATGTGCTTTCTAAACTCATTAAGAGTAGTCGCACCGATGCACTGAAGCTCGGCCCGACTTAACGCAGGTTTAATAATATTTGAAGCATCCATAGCCCCTTCAGCCGACCCCGCACCAACAATGGTATGCAGTTCATCGATAAAGAGCACAACATTCTTAACCTTACGGATCTCGTCCATGACAGCCTTGATACGCTCTTCAAACTGTCCACGATATTTTGTGCCAGCAACCATCAAAGCGAGATCAAGAGTAACGACCTTTTTGTCTCGAAGTATTTCAGGGACATCGCCAGCAGAAATCTCCTGGGCAAGTCCTTCGACTATCGCCGTTTTGCCAACTCCCGCCTCACCCACCAAAACAGGGTTATTTTTGGTACGTCGACAGAGGATCTGAATAACTCTTTCAATTTCAGAAGCACGTCCAATTACCGGATCCAAGTCCCCTGATTGGGCAAGCTTAGTGAGATCACGACCAAAAGCCTTTAACGCCGGGGTCTTGGTCTTCCCTTCGGCATCATCCCCATTTTCCATCTCGATTTCATCGTCATCATCGAAGTCAAATTCGTCATCAGATTCTTCGGGAGCGAAATTAGGATCAATCTCGGCAAGCACTTCATTGCGGGTTGTTTGCAGATCGACGTTTAGACTGGTAAGAACCCTAGCCGCCATACCTTCTCCTTCGCGAAGCAGCCCCAAAAGTATGTGCTCAGTTCCAACATAAGAGTGATTGAGTTGCTTGGCCTCCTTATTCGCAAGAGCCAGCACTTTTTTGACCCGAGGCGTATAAGGAATGTTGGTCGAACTCTTAGTATCCGGCCCTGTCCCAACCTCCTTCTCTACCTCCATACGAACTGACTCGAGATCAAGCCCCATTCGCTGAAGAACACTTACAGCGACACCTTGGCCCAACTTGATAAGGCCAAGGAGCACGTGCTCGGTCCCAATGTAATTATGATTGAATCGATCAGCCTCTTTTCTAGCGAGAGCCAGCACCTGCTGTGCGCGTGGTGTGAAATTATTCATAGAATCTTTAAGATGGAGTGAAGGTTTTCTTAATTTTCCTTTCCCGATAAATCAATAGCAGGTGGTAACGATGATTGCAACTTTTCACGAATCATTTGAGCCCGGATAATATCACGGGCTTCTGGTTCAAGTTTACGCCCTGCTCCCCATTGGAGGTGGGCCGGTTGGGTCTCCATGAAGAGGCGATCGCAGCTCTCGACAAGGTCTGCCGGGAGCAGTGTCAGATCAGCGCCCAAACGAAGCATTGAAAGATGATTAAGAGCCTCTTTTGAGGTAATAATATGGGCGTAGGAGAGATTACCTGCAGCGCGGCCTATGCGATCGCGTAGCATTATTGAATCTTCAGTCATAAGCTTTTCTCGGGCCTGGAGTTCATATTGCGCTACGTCACCAATGACCCTGGTCAATCGGTCGAGAATTTCTCCCTCGCTTTCTCCGAGCGTCGATTGATTTGAAATTTGGTAAAGATTCCCTAGCGACTCGGTCCCCTCCCCATATAATCCACGCACAGCCAATCCAAGTTTATTGATTCCCTTTAGCACTGGTCCGATTTGATCACTTAAAACCAAGCCGGGCAGATGAAGCATTGACGATGCCCGCATACCGGTTCCTAGATTAGTCGGACAAGCAGTGAGATACCCAAGGATTGGATCGATAGCAAAGTCGACCAACTGCTCTAGGCGCTGATCAACTGCGTGGGCCAACTTGAAGGCTTCTTTCAACTGAAGGCTAGGACGGATCGCTTGGATCCGTAAATGGTCCTCCTCGTTTATCATCAGACTCAATGTCTGCTTACGATTTACTACCGAGCCACTGCCCTCGCTACGAGCAGCTTGTTCCCTACTAATCAGATGACGTTCAACGAGGACCTGCTTCTGTAGAGGATCTAAATCACAAAGTTCATGAGAAAAGCCATCTTTCATCCCTGGAACAGATTCTAGTTTTTCTCGCAGAGACAAGTATACTTCCTCCCGATCTATCTTCCGAGACCATCCAGGGAATGGAGATTTGGCAAGATTGCGCGCAAGGCGAACACGGCTAGTCAAAACAACTGATGTTTCTGCTCCGTGCCCCATCATCCAATCTGCGGGATGCTTCAAAAGTGTCGCAAATCGCATCATAACTCGACCACTCCCTTTTCCTTTTCAATTTTGGAAATTTGATCACGAAGCTTAGCAGCCTCTTCAAATCGCTCATCTTCAATTGCACTTTCCAATTTTTCAGCCAAGGACGCGAGTTCCGATTTCAAAGCCTGCTTGATCGCAATTCCCTCCGGCAAATAGCCCTTGTGGACACCTCCCTTATGCATAGAGGGAAGACGCTCCACGATCTCACGAGAGAAAACCTGATAGCAGTCGGGGCAACCGAGGCGGCCAACTTTACGAAAATCATCTAAGGAAAACCCACAAGCACTGCAGTCTTCCTGATTTAGCTCGGCCACAATATCTTGAATTTTAGTTTCGGGAGGTGAATTTGCCAGCAAATCACTCCCCATCAAAAGGTCATCCACATTAGTGATTCCTTTTTTCTGAGCACAAGCTTCGCAAAGGACAAACTTCTTAAGTTTACCCTCAATCACTTGAGTATAAAATACCGTAGCCTTTTCTTCGCATGAATCGCATTTCATCGATATTTAGAAGGTAACTATTCAACTACTAATGGCTACCGAAAATTCTACGTTTTCGCATGAGCACTAATCATTGGGACCCTCTCCATCAAATCTCCCTTATTTGGAGAATTTCATTACGACTTCTCTAGTTTCAATTCTTGCGACTATGCCCTAATCCATTAGGATTGGGTCATCATGAAAAAAGCACGATTTTTAAATGAAATGTTCGGCCTAGAGGGCAAAACTGCCGTAATAATTGGCGGGACTGGAGAGCTTTGCTCCTGCATGGCGCTGGGACTTGCTAAGGCTGGCGCAGAAGTCGTTTTAGTTGGGCGGAATGAGGAAAAAGCAAACGAACGGCTCAAGGTAATCGAAGAAGCAGGCGGAAACGGATACTTTGCCTTGGCAGACGCCAGCGATCGTCAATCTCTCAATGAGCTTCTGAACTCAGTGGTAGAGCAATCCGGCAAGGTCGACATTCTTGTAAATGGCGCGGGAATTAACTCCCCAAGTCCATTCGTTGAAATCACGGATGAAGAAGCTCTTAAAATCCTAGACGTCAACCTCGTAGGTGTCATGCGTGCCTGCCAAGTTTTTGGGAATTACTTTCTGAGCCGCGATGTGCAGGCTTCGATCATTAATTTAGGGTCAATTTCCGGCCTAAACCCGCTCTCTCGCGTCTTTACCTACTCTGCATCTAAAGCAGCCGTCCACAACCTAACCCGAAATATTGCGCGAGAATGGGCGGATCGTGACATCAGGGTGAATACCTTAGTCCCAGGATTTTTTCCTGCAGAACAAAATCGTAAGGTCCTTGATGAAGTTCGAGTCGCTGAAATTCTGCGCCATACTCCAGCATCAAGATTCGGAAACCCTCAAGAGTTGATTGGAGCGACCCTCCTTTTGGCTTCCAATCAAGCCGGCGGATTCATTACGGGAACAGAAATCGTAGTCGATGGTGGGTTCAACTCGATGACAATCTAGTCCTGAATTCGGATAATAGTCTCCCCTTTCCGCATATAGCGAAGAGGGTCGCGAGCCCGCTCTTGTAAATAGCGCGGATTTTCCTCAAGGGCACGTATTTCGGCAGCCAATCGCTGGATGTGCTTCTCAAGCCGCCTTTCCTCTTCCTCGGTTTCGACAAGTTCTGCTTCGATTTCCTTAAGAAGGTGATATTGAGGGAGGGCTGGAATTGCGACAGCGAAGCAAGCGGCTAAAACAAAGAACCAAAACAAAACTAAAGTTGGCTTTCCAAAGAAACCACGACCACCTCGAGATTCGGAAAACTCTGGTGAACGGTCGGTTGAGACTCGGAAATAGCGGCCCATAAATTTATATTTTACGTAAAGATCGATACTAAGGAAGTCTAAACAAAAAAAAACTGTAGGCAAACCCTACAGTTTTTAATGTTCCCGGAGTATTCTAACGCTTAGGAACCGCCATAAATGGCATTGGCTCCAAGCGCTTCTTCAATCCGAAGAAGTTGATTGTATTTGGCTATTCTATCGGAACGGCTCATTGAGCCTGTCTTAATTTGCCCTGCATTGGTCGCGACGGCGAGGTGAGCGATAGTACTATCCTCAGTCTCTCCCGAACGATGGGAGATCACGGAATTGTATCCATGGATCTTGCCAAGCTCAATGGCATCAAAAGTTTCAGTAAGCGTTCCAATCTGATTAACCTTTATCAAAATAGAGTTGGCTACACCTAGGTCGATTCCTTTCTGCAAAAAGTCAACGTTTGTCACAAAAAGATCATCACCGACGAGCTGGACCTTATCGCCGATCTTATCGGTAAGAACCTTCCAGCCGTCCCAGTCATTCTCATCACATCCATCTTCGATTGAATCGATAGGATACTTCGCGCAAAGTTCTGCAAGGTATGCAGCTTGCTCACCGGAACCTCTTTGAGCACCGCCCTCCCCTTCAAATTTAGCGTAATCATATACCCCGTTCTCGAAGAATTCCGAAGCGGCGCAATCTAAAGCGTAAGTGATATCCTCTCCCACTTTATAACCAGCCTTTTCAACAGCCAATGTTACAGTATCTAGTGCATCCTCGGTCCCCTCAAAGGTTGGGGCAAATCCGCCTTCATCACCAACAGCGGTCGAAAGGCCCCGATCATGAAGAACCTTCTTTAGACTGTGAAAAACTTCAGCCCCCATTTGCACAGCTTTACTAAAAGTCTCAGCACCAACTGGGCGAATCATGAATTCCTGGAAAGCAATTGGAGCATCAGAATGAGATCCACCATTAATGATATTCATCATTGGAACTGGAAGAACCTTGGCATTGGGACCACCGAGATATTTGTATAATGGTAAACCAGATGCTGAAGCTGCAGCACGAGCTACAGCGAGAGAGGTTCCAAGAAGAGCATTAGCTCCGAGGTTCTTCTTATTCGGCGAGCCATCAAGGGACAGCATGGCTTGGTCGACACTAGTTTGATCACAAGCACAACTACCGAGAAGGGCCGGGCCAATCTTGTCATTAATATTAGCAACGGCGCCCAAGACGCCCTTCCCAAGATAACGATCCTTGTCACCGTCGCGAAGCTCCCACGCTTCATGCTCGCCAGTACTAGCTCCAGAGGGAACAGCCGCGCGGCCAAATGCCCCGCCATTGAGGGCAACGTCAACTTCAACAGTAGGATTACCCCGCGAATCTATAATTTCGCGGCCTTTAATCGATTGGATGGTAGTATTCGACATATTTATTTTTAAGAAATTTTCGTAAAAGAGCTCGGTTAAATGGAACCGATTGAAGTGATCTTTACCGAGATAAGCTCTTCAGTATCGGTGTCATGAATTTCAGCGACATCCCCCACTACTTTACCCAGTAGCGCCTGCCCAATCTCGGAAAGATAGGATACGATATTTTTTTCAGGATCACCATCCCAAGCCCCAAGCATCGTCATTGAGCGTTCTTCTCCACCTTCGATAGTAACCATCACCTTAGTGCCGATGTTAATCGCCGAGGTATCAGCGCCCTTAAAGTCAGTCGGACGAGCTCGCTCTAGATCGCGCTCTAGGTCATTCTTACGCGAATTGAGAACAGATTGCATCTGCTTTGCTGCGTGATACTCGAAATTCTCCCGAAGGTCACCATGTGCACGAGCTGTTGAAATCTCCTTCACGTTGGCCGGAATACGCTTGTTAACCAGCTCCTCATATTCAGCTTTACGGCGATCAAGGCTTTCGTACGAGACTAGGAGAGTATCATCACCCTTTGCCTGATTTTCCCCGGAAACCATTTCCTGAGTTTCTGGAACCTTTTTAATCACACGTGCCATCAATGATTTCCGGTCGAGATCGGGGAAAGCGGGGCTCGCGAGAAGTTTGCGAGCGAAGTTACGAACATCGTTTAACTCCATTCCATCGAGAATATCCGCGATGAGCTCTTTATCATCGAGAAGCAGGTTTCCCAGACGTCCGCTTCGGCGAGGCCCATCATCGAGAGAATCTTGCTCAAGAACAGTGAGGATCACAGAACCCACTGAGCCATCAAAAACATCTTCAGCCAACTTCTTACGTTCGCGACAAATCCAAGCTAGCGAATCGGGACCAAGAGCGTGCCGTGAGAGGGCAACTTTAATATGATCATTGAGGGCCTTCGTCTCATCTTTCTCTCCCAAGAGCTTTGCAATTTCAGAAACTCCCCGAGAGCTTATCTTACCAAAAACAGAGAGAACTTTACCAACCCAATCGTCACCAAAAGCAGGAGGAAATGCTTCAAGAATTCGCTTTAAGCGAGCAGCAGCAACGTGACTAAGATCTTCGGAAAGATTACCGTCGGCCACCTGAAGAACCTCAGCGAGCTTTGGAGCATCAACCGCGATTGCGTCATCTTGCTTTGTTTCTTGAGCAATCTCATCACGAAGCGCTATCAGCTCCAATGATTGTGCCGGCGCGAGCTTCATTAATTTTAAAGCAGCGTCGTTGACTATTTCAAAGGCGCGAGCCAGCAACCCTTCAGTTGCTGCGACCAAAGGCGCCTCCCGCTGAATTGCCTCCAAGGCTTTAACACGGGCTTTTGGCGAACGGGCCTGGTCCAAATCATCAACCAAGGCCTCTCCTGGACCAGTAGATTCGTCGCGAAGAACGAGAGGGTCAGTGCGTTTTGTTGGAACTGAAACACGTTTACTCTCACGAAGCGCTTTTTTTGTCTTCTCCCACCATTTCTTATACCCAGACTCTTCGACCACACTACCGCAAAGCTCGGCATCAAGCTGATCCATCGTCATGTTCGCGCCCCTAGTTTCAATAGTGCGAGCGACCAACTCAACCGGATCCTTCTCCGCGAGCTCTTTAAGTTCACCTAGTTGGCTTACCTTTTGGGCACGGACATCATTTTCTTCTACAGCCTCGGTTTTTTCGAGAGCGAGCTTCAAACCCATGACTTTTCCCTTTTCCTTTTCAAAATCGATTGTGACCTTGCCGTTAAAAAGATCCCATCCTGTCACCACGCCTCCACCAAAACCTTTATGAATTCGGTATGACCCGGGAGCAATCTTTGAGAGTTTCTCACCAACGGGAGCGCTAACTCGCCCCGCCTCCACTAACTTCGCGACATCAGGATGCATGTCGCGAGACTGGAAGGGACAAGCGTGAATGGCAAGGACCGAAGAAGAAAAAGGTTTAGTCTGACTTCCGAGCTGGCCACCTCATTTTATCCGTTGGAATCCCCCTTTGTCTCCCTCGGAGCAAAGCGAATTTTTTCTTCCGGGCTTACATCACCTTCTACTTGCCGCCGTTGGAGGGTCTGCTTCAAGATGAGAAAGGCACCAACCCACTTTCTAGGGAGCTTTTCGCTTAAATCATCAGTGTTCACAAGAGCCGAAAGGATCACTACATTATCTTCTCTCACCTGAAATCGCCATTGTTTTCCCTCAGCCTCTAAACTTAAGAGCTGTTTCTCCTCCGTTCTCAGTCGAGCCACCTGCTCACGCTTTGCTAGCCGCCTTGGTCTCTCAATATCTCTATTTTTTATCAGCGAGCTAACAGGTCCAACTTGCGGGGGCTGGCGAAATCCCAGCAATAATCTAAATTTCTTAAGATCTCCCCCACGAAAAAATTGAACCTCTACTTCCTCTCCCACCTTCTTTTCTCGAAGGAGACCGACCATTTGCCTCATATTTAAAAGAATCTGATCGTCAAATTTCCACCAAAGATCCCCATTCTTCCCCCCAGCTTTGGCCAGCGGTCCATTCGCCACTACACCTGACACCCTTAGTCCAACTTCCGGTTCAAGCCGCGTCAACCTACGATCCTCCGTTCTGAGTGGTTTAAATGAGACGCCGATCCACGGAAGTTCCTCCGCTTGCGCCAAGATTGGCAAAAGGGCTAATAAAAGGATCAAAAACAGCTTCACGTCTCAAAATCGTTAAAAGTCACTCTTGGGAGCATCAACAACATGATGATCGGTCGTCTCGATCGTCACAACAAGACCACTTTCCCGGTGCTGGACGACCTCTTCAGTCACCTCAACCTCTCGTGAAATCTCCCTAATTTCTCCTGATTTAGTCACATAAACATTCGGTGATTCTGTGGCTAAAATCCAGGTCTCGTGATCAAGATGCTCGAAGGCTAAAACATCTTCGGCTTCACCTGATTTTTCGTCTTTTACATCCAGAGAAGATGTCCGATCACCCCCCAAAAACCATCCACCACTAATCCCGATACCGAGGGCGACAGCTGCTGCAGCAGCACTTCCCTTCCAACCGCCATATCCTCGATTCAAATTCTTCGTAGAAATTTCATATTCCACGACCAACTGATCGATCAACTGGTGACAATTCTCCCTACCCAAATCACTAAGACCTCGAGGAGTTAATGTTTCTAGATTCGATTCCAGATCTTTCAGTGTGTTATCCATTTTTTATAGTTTTAAGATAATTCAATTTTTGTTGCAGCTGTTCAAGGGCATAGCGGTAACGCGAAGCGGCTGTGTTGTGAGAGATTTTAAGGACACTCCCGATTTCGGCAAAGGTAAGACCACCCCATATTTTAAGGGTTAGTGCCTCACGAAGCTTATCAGGCAGAGCCTCAACCTCCTTCCGGAGAAGTTTCGCTTCTTCGGCATCTTCAAGAGTTGGGTCAAGCCAATGATCCTCACCGCTTTGAAATTGAATAATTTTCTGATCACGCTTTTCCCGCCGCCCCTTACGGCGCCCACGATCAAGGGCGAGATAACGCATCACCGAAAAGGCGAGAGGAAGATCGGGCGGACGGTATTCCCTCTCTTTCTGATAGCCCCAAAGCTTAATCAAAGCATCCTGTAATAAATCCTCGGCCTCTTGTGCATCATTACAGCGCGCCCGAGCGTAGGCAAGAAGGCGAGGAGCACTCTCTCCTAGCCATTCCCGCCATGCTTCACCTAGATTTACCCCGTCAAACGACATAACTATATGAATGAGAATGCCCTACCTTAAGCAATTTGTCTCAAAAAAAAACCGTATTGCGCTTAATTAGAAAGCAAAAGTGGTAATATCCTTAAAAGTTCACCCCATAACTTAGAGGATCGCTCGGGGCAAATATGGGCATCGTGCGCGTCCGATCAGAGCCCTATGCCCGATAAAATGGTGGTCGATACTGGATTTGAACCGGTGACATCTTGCGTGTGAAGCAAGCGCTCTACCACTGAGCTAATCGACCACAATTTTCACAGACCTAGAAGAGCCCTTCATAGATATTAGGGCCCTCACCAGCTTTTCCGGACAAGAGATGGTGCGCGAGGGGGGAGTCGAACCCCCACGTCCGCAATGGACACCAGATCCTTAGTCTGGCGCGTCTACCAATTCCGCCACCCGCGCTAAGCACTGTCTCTTGGACGGCGGAGGAGGTAGTCCCCCATTTGACCATATTCAAGAATTACTTTCAAAAAAGTTATCCCTGCGGAATCGTCACCGAACGAGTATAACGGAAACTGTTTTGCTCGATAAACCGAGTGGCCGCTAGCGGATTCCCTTGGAACGGATTTCTCTTAAGAATGGCTACACCCTCATCAGAAAGAACGGTAATGGCTAGCTCGACAGCGGTAATTCGTCCCCCAACAAACTCAGAACGAGTATTTAAGTTAGGTGCTAATCCGGTCCCGTTGATCGCAAAATTCCGAACTGTCTGCACCCCCTTATCAGAACTCATTACCGTAATCTTGGTGATACGATCTTGCCCAGTGCTATCACGGTAATCAACTACAAATGTGACCGTAAACTCGTAAATATTCTCACACATTAGATCCTCTAGCTCATTCGCCCCGGCCGATGCATCAAAAGCGGTTTCAAGATTCTGCCTCCCTAACAACGAGCGATTGTAGGTCTCATTTGGATCGAGTAGATTTCGATAAAGGACGAAAGTTGAAAATTGCTGATTCTGATTTCCAAAAACGGGGTCGACAAAATCAAGCTGGTAAGAAACCGCCGAAATGTCACCACCTTGGTCGGCATTGCGATTACCTCCGCCTGCCTCACTGAGGCGCTCGCGGCTTCCAGCGTTCCCGTTGTAGCGATCAGATGCGGAGGTAAAAAAGGTTAGTCTTGCTGCATTTGGAGTTTCCTGTCCCTGCGGTCCGATTCCTTGTTCTGAAGTGGTCGCAATGAGCCACTGACTCTCATTATTTCCCAAGCGGGTCACCATTGATTCCAAATCACGGCCAAGGGCATTCAGCATGATCTTGGCCTGACCGGCTGCACGAATTTCAGTCCTTGCCGCTTTCCAAGTATCGATAGCTGTTCCCGTGATGAGAAGCGTAAGAAGGGTAAGAACTAGAGTGATGGACATCGCCACCATGAGCTCGGCAAGAGTAAACCCTTTAGCGCAACTTTTGCGAATGCGAGAGTATTTCATAAATTATAAGCAATTAATCTAACGCCTGACGACAAGGTTGCGGGAGAAAATGGGACGGGTGAAATTATTAGGATCAAACGCACCAGAAAGATAAGCGAAGGTCGTCGTCGGCAGACTGTAATACTCAGCCTCAAAGGCGATCACCGCCTCTGGATACGTTTCCGGTGATTGCGCAAAATCCTGTCCCGGAACGTTGGGGTCAATAATTGACCCTGGTTCTTCACTAACACGAAGACCCCGTCCCTCAAAAACGAGCTGACGCAACTTTACAAAAAACACCCGGCCTTCAACTCCTTGAAGATCTTCCTCAAAAAGAGGATCACTAAGACGACGAACCATTGGTTGAACGAGAAAGTCACGACCAGCAATAGCAAGGGTTCGATCAGCGGGCTCAAGAGTGCCATCATTCCGGAATTGCCCTGGAATCCCACGGTATTTATATATGATGACTGTCTCCCCCTGCTGCTCAGATTGAGCAATCCAATCGATCGCCTTTTGGAAAGGGTCTCCTTGATAGCGACGACGCTCCCGCCCCTCCCGGACGGTCCGAAGCTCGAGTTCCAATGTCGCCTGCAATCGACTCGCCTCGTCTGTAGAAAGCGTTTTTTTGATCGTCCGGGCGGCAGGCCCAAAAACCGCCATAAATCCGGTAATCATCACAACTAGGATTCCCAGTGCTATGACTACCTCCACAAGCGTGAAGCCTGCTTTAGCAGCATTAAAATTTTTCGATGTATTTGTCGTCATCTTAACTCGGTGATATTTCTGTTATCTAGTTCCTACAGCACCTAGCCTAGTGATATCCCTAATCATGGTCGTGCCACCATTTTTGAGAACGACGAAGCCACCTAGGTCCAATTTCCCTCCTAACATGGGTTGCGCTGCGCCGCTCGGGCGTGCTGCATTAACCACCACAAAACCGGCTCCAGGAGTGGTACAAACACCTTGTCCATTGAACTCGTAAAAATGGCACTGCCAAGTATCAGCTGTTTGATTAGTCAACTGATGTCTATCTTCCGGAAGAACCCCTCCCAAACGCATGTCTGCACTACTCATTTCAGGACTGTAGTAAACGCCTTGCGGCAAGAAGGTCGGCGAACCAGCTCTTTTCCATTCGGGAATAATTCGGCCCTCATCGTCAGTTGTCTGGTAAACTACCATCATCATCCGTCGGTAACGCTCACGTTGAATTGGGTCAGAATCGTTAAGGTCACCGTGAATGATAAGACGTGCCGGAGCATTTTGATTCATCGCCAAGATTCTCGCTTGGGCAAGCAGCCCTTCCCCTATCGCTAGCCCTGCAGTCACTCCCTGACCTTTTCCGATCCGACTAATTCCAACTGAAGCGAGCGAGAGAAGAATGGCGATGATTGCCATAACCGCCAAGAGTTCGACCAAGCTAAAGCCTTTTCGAAAGCTGCGAAGCAGCCGATTTGGGCCCGTAGTAGAAGTTGATGTATTTAACATTTTCTTAACAATTGATCGTTTATTTCCGGGCCGGGATCAAGAATAAAAATGTAGTTACACTGTATATATTTCTTAATCAACTCCTAAAATGTCCATCATGTGATTGAGACATCCATTTCCAAGAAGTTTCAATCATGTTCCGAGGGTCTTTGCGAGAAGCTTCCCAATCGAGTAATTTTTTGGCATTTCTAGGGTCAGCGACGAGGTGCGCGGGATCGCCAGGACGACGATCACCATATTTTACTGGGACTTTCTGCCCCGTTACCTCTTCGGCTATATCAATGATTTCTCTCACCGAAATGCCGACCCCGGTTCCGAGATTGCAACGGAGCGAGCCGCCGCCCTTGGTCAAATGTCTGAGAGCAGCCAGATGTGCAGTGGCCAGATCCTCCACATGAATATAATCACGAATACAAGTACCGTCATCCGTAGGGTAATCTGTGCCAAATACTGTAATTTCGGAAATTTCACCCTTAATCGCTTGCAGGACGAGAGGAATTAAGTGCGTTTCTGGGCTATGATCTTCCCCGATCAACCCGTCGGTTGAGCACCCACTTGCATTAAAGTATCGAAGAGCTGCGCTTTTAAGACCCCACGCGATATCACAGTCGTCGAGAATCCATTCTACCATCAGCTTGCTTTTCCCATAAGGGCTCACCGGCTTCTGCGGATGATCCTCAGTAAGAGGCAGCCGCTCCGGCTCACCATAGGTAGCGCAGGTTGACGAGAAAACGAAGGTTTTGCAGCCAAACTCGAACATCACCTCCAGCAAAGTGAGAGGCTCGGCTGTATTGTTACGATAATATTTCAAGGGGTCGTTTACGGACTCCCCCACGTAAGCATAGGCAGCAAAATGGATAACACCTATAAAATCATGAGCCGCAAACAACTGGGTCAAAAGATCCCGATCGCCAACATCTCCCACAACCAGCTTTGCCGATTCATCAACAATCGCCCCCTTGTGCCCATAAACAAGATTATCAAGAACTACGACTTGGTAGCCCTCCGAACAAAGCAACCTGACGGTGTGTGAACCGATGTATCCAGCTCCTCCAGTAATTAAAACAGACTTTTCTTCCATCCCTGAATCGGCGCTAACAACTCCATGGTTGTCAAACAATCAGGAGGTGTCAACAGCTAAACCCTCGGGCGTCTGCCTAAGTTCGCATTCTAGCTAAATCATCCGAGCTAAGGAGTCTCGGTAAAAAGCGATCAATGAGGATCCAGCCAAGGATTCCGCCAACGAAATGAACGAGATGAGCTGTCTCGAAAATAAAATTCCCTACAACCAATTCTAACCATCGACCCAGATCGGCAAGTACTGGTATTTCAAGCCACGGCGTCATAAAGAAAAGTAATGCACTTGAACCGAGAACCCCCTTAGAAAGGTTGCGCGCTGAAACATTAAAAATGATCATTTTAGAATCGGGCGAAATAGAGAAGAAACCAACCAATAAACCTGTCACCCCCCCAGATGCCCCAACCAGCGGAGGAATTCCGGAGACGAAAGCCTGAAGAGTAATGTGGGCAAGCCCGCCACCCAAGCCACAAACCATAAACAGGTTGAAGATTCGCCAACTACTGAACACATGACTCAACCGAGCTGCGGCATAGTAAAAAAGCAAGGCATTCACAGCTAGATGGGCCCAATTGCCGTGAAGAAAAATGTGAGTGAAAAGCTGCCACACTCTACCGCTAATGATGCCTTTCCAAGATAACCCGCCCTCCAAATAAGCAAAATTGAGAGCACCTAGTCCCTTCCATCTAAAAACAAGAGCAAGCGCGAGTTGAACAGAGACCATAATTAAAACTCCAAAGGTCGCCGTGTTCACACCAGGCATCTGTAGCATTACCCAGCCACTCCGGCCATTTTTAGGTCTTACTACTGGCATCATTCCTAATAGTGACCACCGACCACCAAAAACGCTCACCTTTTCTTTATAAAAACGTCTTTCTCTTTTTTGGTGCAGCCTTGACAGCTCGAACTTCCGACCGACGATACGCCACTTTACCGATGCACTCGTTCCACTACTCCAATGGCAGCCTTCATTGCGAAGACGTTTCTATCGCAGATCTTGCAGACGAATATGGCACTCCTCTTTACGTTTACTCCTCAGAAACATTCCGGGATCGCTATACGCGTCTCGACGCCGCTTTTTCGTCAATCAATCACGAGGTCGCTTATGCCGTAAAAGCGAACTCCAATCTCTCTATTCTTCGACTTTTGGCGAAAATGGGGAGCGGGTTTGACATCGTTTCAGGCGGGGAACTTTTTCGTGTTATTAAAGCTGGAGGTGATCCCGGAAAGTGCACCTTTGCCGGAGTTGGGAAAACCCGGGAAGAAATCGAATATGCGCTCAGACAAGGCATCTACTCGATTAATGTCGAATCCGAGGAAGAAGCCCTCTTTATTAACCAGGTCGCCAGCGAACTAAATTTAATCGCGCCGATTGCCTTCCGGGTAAATCCGAATGTTGACGCTAAAACTCACAAGTATATTTCCACCGGGAAATCGGAGAATAAATTTGGAATCGATTTTGAATTCATCCTCGACGCTTACAAAAGAGCTTCGAGTCTGCCAAATCTCAAACTTAAGGGTCTCCAAATGCATATTGGTTCCCAATTGACTTCGGTTTCTCCATTTGTTGAGGCTGTTGAGAAGGTGGCGCCTCTCGCTGCTGATTTGAAAAACAATTACGACATCGAATTTTTCTCCATCGGAGGTGGTATCGGGATCGTTTATGAACAAGCTTTAGCTTCGGGAAGTGAATCATGGTGGACAAGCCAATCTGATCAAACCCGCCCCTTAACTCCCGAACAATACTCTTCTGAGATCATTCCATTACTTAAGCCCCTTGGCCTTAAGATCCTTCTAGAACCAGGTCGCTTTATCGCTGGTAACGCCGGTATTTTAGTCACGAAGTGTCTCTACGAAAAAAAGGGGACATCCAAGACATTTAAAATTGTCGACTCAGGAATGCACCACTTAATTCGACCAGCTCTTTATGAGGGTTTCCACGAAATCGTGACGGTCGCGGAACCCACAGATACGATTCAATCTATGGACGTCGTAGGGCCCATTTGCGAAAGTGGTGATTTCTTTTGCCAAAACCGTAAGGTCCCCAATTTTGAGCCCGGCGAATTAATCGCACTAATGAGTGCAGGGGCCTATGGAATGGTCATGGCAACTAATTATAATTCCCACCCACTCCCAGCTGAGATTCTTATCAACGGTGATCAAGTTCAGGTCGCAAGAAAGCGTCAAACCTTTCAGAATCTCGTCGAGGGAGAAGAAGGGTGAAATTTTCGCGCGACTGCCAACGTCTCACGGGGTTAGATAAACTAACCGATGGGGAACCAAGGAAATGAGGAAGATTTAGCACTTATGGCAGATGTTGCTCGTGGTGACGAAAACGCTTTCGCCAAGATCGTTGAGAAGCATCAGCCCGCGGTTCTGGGAACAGTTGCAAAAATGACAAACCAGAGCCCTGATACTGAAGATATTGCCCAGCAGGTCTTCATCAGGCTTTGGAAATCCGCTGAACGCTACCAGCCCACCGCCAAATTCACGACCTTCCTCTTCACCATCACAAGAAATCTCGTTTTTAATGCGACCCGAAAAAAATCTGGAAAAAACGAATCATCGTTTGATGCGCTAGAGGAAAATTGGGGACAGAGTATTGAGGACAAAAACTCCGACTCTCGACCTGATAAATCAATTGAACAAAACGAACTTCGACAAGAAATTGATCGGGCAATCTCTTCTCTTCCTGAAAAACAACGCCTCGCGGTTATTTTACGGCGCTACGAAAAAATGCCCTATGAAGAGATTGCTAGCACCTTGGAAATTTCAGTCCCAGCCGTAAAGAGTCAACTTTTTCGCGCCAGGACAGCGCTTCGTGAATCGCTTGGGCGATATCTTAAAGAGTAAATCTTTGGGATGGAGCCCGGGACTTTTGGCCCTAGGTCTAAAACTGATATCCACCATCTTCCGGACGACACTATCTAGAATAAAAAAAGAACTACTCCCTCTTTCTAAATCCTGACTGATTAATAAAAGACTAGCAGTCGAAGCACTTTTACCGATCCATTAAAATGCCATCGAATCCATTTTCTAAAGCCGCGATCAGGAAAGAGATTCGCCATCAACTGAGACATTTGAACAAGCTTCAAATCACTGAGGCGTCTCGAAAGATTCGTGCACAACTTAGATTTCCAAATGGATCAGAAGTTGCAATCTTTGCAGGCCTTTCGAGCGAGCCACAACTTCTTGAATTGATCGTATCCCAACCAGATATAAAATGGTATCTTCCTAAAGTCAGCGGGCCGGGAGAAATGAATTTTGTTCGATTTAAAAAAATTGACCAACTTAGCCTGGGAGCTTTCAAGATTTTGGAACCTGACCAAGGGGCCAAAGCAGCTCATCTCGATTTTATAATTTGTCCTGGAGTGGCGTTCACGCGCGAAGGACGTCGTCTTGGTCAAGGCGGAGGATTCTACGACCGAGCGATCCCTAGGTTCCCCAAAGCCAGAATATTTGGAGTGGGATTCGAGTGCCAAGTGGTTGATCAACTTCCCATCGACGATCACGATTGCCTTATGGATAAGGTTATTTATGCCCGGACGGACACTTGAGTGAAAATGGAGGGATTTTCACAAAGATTCCTGCCCCCTCTGAATCCACCCCAAAGAATGCTCCGGTAACTTTGGAATCACCCGCTATCACATGATATGAGTTGTAGGAAAAAGTGTCCCCAGGCATTAACTTGGGAGATTCGCCGACCACTCCTTCTCCCTCAACAACTACTATTTCCCCTTTCCTGTCTCTGAGGATCCATTTTCGGGCAAGGATCGAAATCGTCTGTGAAGAATCGTTCATAATGCGGATGAAATAGGCGAAGGGAAATGGCTTCTCGGGCGGTGCTTCCAACTGAGGAGCAAAGACCACCTTTTCTATTCTAACCCTTAGATCTGGTAGTTCTTGAAATTCCATCTCTATAGCCGAGCCTATAGAAAGTCTTTTTCGGAGCAAGGGCATCCGAGCAAACTTGCAGGCTAGGATAGAAGAACTAAGCTGACTAAATGCAAACTCCAATCGCTCTCACAATCGCCGGCTCGGATAGTTCGGCCGGCGCGGGCCTGCAGGCCGATTTGAAAACTTTTTCAAGCTTCGGAGTATTTGGTGTGACCGCCGTGACGTGCGTCGTTTCCGAAACTCCTCTGAAGGTAAGTAAAGTTCACCCCGTTCCACCGAACGTTTTGCAAGATCAGGTCCGTCTTTTACTAGAGAGCTATCCCATTGGCGCGATCAAAACAGGAATGCTCTATTCGAAGGCCCATATTAAAGCGGTTTGCGAGCTACTTACTGACACCAATATTCCTCTCATCGTTGATCCAGTCATGGTTGCCTCAACTGGCGCCCCCCTGATGAGGGAAGACGCCCTCGACACCATTCGCGAAAGCCTCCTTCCTCTTGCAACAATTATCACACCGAATCTTCCAGAGGCTGGTATTCTGCTCCGAAAATCTGTCATTACTAAAGAGGATCAAGAAGCTGCAGTGGACGAATTATCATCTACCTTTGGCGCTTCGACCTATCTGAAGGGAGGTCATTTAGAAAACACTAAAACACATCGGGACCTATTCAAAGAGAATGGTAAATTACACGTTTTTGAACATGAGCACTTGGAACTCCCCCAAACTCATGGCACAGGCTGCACACTCTCCGCCGCTCTTGCGGCGGCCATTTCGTCGGGATTAGATTTAGCGAACGCGGGAAAAAAAGCACACCTATTTACACAACAAGCACTTAAAGAATCCGAATCATGGAATAGCCCCACCTCTGGAGAAGCCATTTTTCATCTCAGCCAAACTCAACAAGTTCATGCGGTAAGCGAGAACTAATATTCTGAAGGAACTCTTTTGCGGAATTGGCTTTGGTGCCCATTCCCCGAAACGAAGAAGGAGCTACGATTTCTCGTAACTCCTTGATCGAAAAATGGTGGGCAGGGCTGGATTCGAACCAGCGTACACATACGTGAGCAGATTTACAGTCTGCCGCCTTTAACCACTCGGCCACCTACCCCTGTAAGTTTCTCGTGGGCCACTCTGCCTTGCAGCATCGCGACGGCGGGGAAATATTAGGCTGGAGAGATTCACGCAAGGAGAAAGTGAGATTTTCGCAAGCAAGATGAGCAATTCTTCATCAAAAATTCCACGACGGACAAAAACTCGCAAAAATACCAAGCTAGGTTGATATCTTAGTTTGGTTATCTTTATTTTCTGTTTCAAGTTGACATCAACTTTAGGATCTCAGGCCCTTTTGAGGTAAATAGCTTTGCCTGGGGAGAAACAAATAATTTGAAAGATTGAAGGACTTTGTGAAAAATTTCACAAAGTCGCTTTACGGACCGCAAGTCCGCTTGCATAATCGCGTTGGACAAAGTCGTCTTATGGCTTTGTCTTCACACCCGTAACTGCGCGATAACACGATGAGCGAAGATGCCCCGGCAAATACCGTAAAGGCTGAAAAGGAGCTTCCCAAGGATCTGGCTGCCGCAACTGGCATGGTCAACGTCCAGATCGACGGCGAGTGGCTCCAAGTCCCAAAAGGGACAAGAATGATCGAGGCTGCTAAATTGGTTGGGAAAGAAGTCCCCCACTATTGTTATCACCCTAAGCTTTCTTCTCCAGGTAACTGCCGTATGTGTTTAGTTCAAATGGGAATGCCTCCGCGCCCAGCACCAGGGCAAGGCCCTGTTTACGGTGACGATGGTTACCAAGAAATTGGATGGATGCCTCGCCCTGTTATTGCTTGCGCCAATACGGTTGCCGAAAATATGGGAATTCGGACCAGCGGTGATTTAGTTGAAAAGACACGTGAAGGCGTCATGGAGTTTCTTCTGATTAATCATCCGCTAGATTGCCCAATCTGTGATCAAGCTGGCGAGTGCAAGCTCCAAGAATTTTCGGTTGAACATGGCCGCGGTGAATCCCGGTTTAAGGAAACCAAGATCAAAAAGCCCAAAAATGTCGATATCGGCAAAAACATCCGCCTCGACGATGAGCGTTGCGTGATGTGCAGCCGCTGCATTCGCTTTATGGACGAAGTAGCCGAGGAGCCCGTCTTAGGCTTTTCTCAGCGAGGCACCCACACTTCGGTCACTGTTCATCCAGGTTATCGGCTTGATAATAACTACTCACTTAACACTGCTGATATTTGTCCGGTTGGGGCCCTCACCTCAAACGATTTTCGCTTCCAGATGCGAGTTTGGTTCCTGAAGGAGACTAAGAGCATTGATGTAAACTGCGGAACAGGAGCTAATACCGTGGTTTGGACCCGGGGTAACGAAGTTTTCCGAGTGACACCTCGTCAAAACGACGAGGTCAACTCATCCTGGATGCCAGATAGTCACCGACTTTCATTCAACGACCTTCAAACAGATGATCGCCTCAGCGGGCCCTTAGTTAAGGAAGATGGAAAGCACCTTCAAGTTTCTTGGATTGAAGCAATAGACATGGCGGCGGCGGGACTCGGAATGAGTCAATCCGACGAGGTTGCGGTAATTGCTTCGGGTCGCCTCAGCAACGAAGAACTCTATCTCACTAAAAAAATCGCAGTAGCTCTTGGGACCGAGCTCATAGCGACCGTGCCCCGTATCGGTGAAACAGATGGCAAGCTTATCTCAGCCGATCGTAATCCTAACACAACCGGAGCTTCCTTGATTTGGGGCACCTCCGACCCGTCCGAGAAACTCGATGCGATTCGCGAAGGAGTTTCGTCTGGAAGAATCAAGGCTTTGATTGTTCTCTCCGAAGATCTACTTGAGGAGGCCGGCTTCAACTCCACGGACCTTAAGAAAATCGATCACTTAGTTGTTTCTCACACTCACGCCAATCCAACTGCTTCCCATGCAAAAGTCGTTTTCTCAGGTGCCGGATTCGCAGAAAAACGCGCAACCTACGTTAACGTTACCGGAAGATTACAGAGGTCTAACCAAGCGATCATTGCACCAGGTGAGTCTCGCGACGACTGGGAATTTCTCGCCGCTCTCTTGTCGCAACTTGATGAAAATTTTAGTCCACCCGCCTCGATGGACGCTATTCTGAACAACATTTCCTACGAAGTCCCCGAATTTGAGGGCCAGACCTTCGGCTCAATTGGGGACCTCGGAATTCAAATCACTGAGACTGGAGTTGCTATTCCTCTCCTTGAGCAAGAAAAAGCTCGGGTAGAATCAGGCCAAATCGTCGGATAACCAGAACCATACCAGATTCTACCTCTCATGGACACCACTCTCCTCATCGCAGCCGCTATCAAGATCGCCGTTTTTATCGGCATCACGATGAGTTTTGTCAGTATCTGCGTGATCTTTGAGCGCCGTTTCTCAGCTATTATTCAGGACCGAGTCGGCCCCAACCGGACAATGATCCCCCTCTCAATTCTTGGATTTAAGAAGGATCTCGACCTTCCGATTGGTGGTCTCACCCAGCCTGTAGCTGATGGCTTAAAATTTATCCTGAAGGAGGATTTTACGCCCTCTTACGTTCGGAAGTTTTTCTTTTGGCTAGCCCCCGTTCTGGTTGTGGTCCCCGCCCTTCTCACAATGGCTGTCATCCCTTTTGGAAGCCCGATGGAAATTGCCGGAAAAGTCATTCCAATGGCTGTGGCCGATCTTAACGTTGGGCCGCTTTACATTTTTGCGATTGCCTCACTCTCCGTTTACGGAATCACTTTGGCTGGATGGGCTTCAAATTCAAAATATCCTTTCTTTGGAGGGGTTCGCGCTTGTGCTCAAATGATTTCATACGAAATCGCCCTCGGCCTCTCGATCGTTCCAGTGCTTATGTTTTTCGGAGGTTTAAACCTTGGCCATATTGTCGAAGATCAGGTCACTAACGGCTGGTTACTTCTTCCTCTCTGGAATGATGGCGGCTTCATAATAAGCTCAGGTTACTGGGCGGATCCGCAGGCCTCAATCCAGCGACTCCTTCTTCTCATCCCCATCTTCATTTCATTCATCATCTTCACCACTTCGATTTTTGCGGAAACTAATCGGATGCCTTTTGACCTTCCTGAATGTGAAACTGAGCTCGTCGGCGGTTATCACACCGAGTATTCTTCAATGAAGTTCGCTCTTTTCTTCATGGGTGAGTATGCCGCGATGGTGGTTGGATCGGCGCTTATTGTGACTCTCTTTCTCGGTGGATGGTCAATTGGTTTTGGTATCGACAATCTCCTCCCGGCCGGGGCTTGGTGGGTCAGCCTCCTACACATCGGAGTCTTTCTGGGCAAAGTGACCTTCTTCATCTTGTTTTTCATCTTGGTCCGTTGGACAGTTCCACGCTTTCGCTATGACCAATTAATGAATCTGGGGTGGATCGTTTTCTTTGAAGCCGCACTCATTAACGTTTTCCTCGCCGCACTCGTCATCGCTTACCCAAGTATTGGAATCGTAGGTGTTGCAATAGGATTTGCATTGTTGATTACCGCTACCATTCTTCTAATCAAGATTGCCAAAGGTTCCCTTGAAAAACCTTCAGCAACTGCAGTTTAAAATACCAACTCATTTTCAACCTCTTCTAATTTAACCATGGCAATAGTCAAAGTTGAGCGCCCCAAGCTTTCCGCAGGTGAACAAATATACTTCGGAGCCATCTTCAAGGGGATGATTATTACCCTTCGACACGCTTTCCGTTCGTTCTTCGGGAAGACCACCGGAGCTGAAGAGCTCAACTCCTCTGGTGTCGGGGTGACGATGCAGTATCCCGAAAAGAAATGGGATGATAAGCTGCCCGAATATTACCGCGGCGCGCCTGCTTTAGTGACCGACGAACGGGACCGGGAGAAGTGTGTCTCATGCCAACTTTGTGAGTTTATCTGCCCACCCAAAGCGATCAAAATCACCCCCGGCGAGATTCCATCGGATAATGAATGGGCTAAGGTGGAGAAGCGTCCCCAAGAATTTGATATCGATATGATCCGCTGCATTTACTGCGGAATGTGTGAGGAAGTTTGTCCGGAGCAAGCCATCTATCTCCGTCCCGACTATGTGATCACGGGAACTAACCGCACTGAAATGGTCCACGACAAGGACCGGCTTTACGAAATTGGGGGGAAGCGTGTTGGCCTCGTCAATAAGTGGAACGACCTAAAGTAATAAGCCATGGAAAACCTCGCATTCTACCTTTTTGCATTCATGGCTGTCGCCGGAGGAGTGCTTTTGGTGGCCCTTCGCAACCCGGTTTCTAGCGCGATCGCAATGGTGCTTTCTTTTGTTGGATTAGCCGGTTTATTCATCGGACTGAATGCCTACTTTGTTGGAATCGTCCAAATTTTAGTCTATGCGGGCGCGATCATGGTCCTCTTTATCTTTATCATAATGCTTCTCGACCTGAACGACGAGAAACCGGTAAAATTTAAATCTTCTTCGGTCGTCGCGGGTCTCGTTATTCCTCTCCTCTTAGTCGTTCAAATTCTTGGCGTGATCCAGCTCGGATCCGAAGGGAAAAAGATAGAATTCGAAGAAATCACCAATGATTCGATGAGAAAGTCAGCCATCCAGTTCTCTCAGGCTGATGAAGACAACGTTGCATTTCCACGTGAGGAACAGTCGGCAATTTACAAAAGCCTAACTCATGAAAAGAGCCCCAAACTTCCAGACACCAATCTAATAGGTCACACTATATTTAAGAGCTACAACTACCCTCTTCAGGTGGTGGGAGTCCTCCTCCTGGTAGCAACAATTGGCGTCGTGATCCTTTCCAAGAGGTCGAACAAGCAAGTTCCCACTGACTCCTAACAATTCTATTTCCTCATGGCTTCACTTAACGACTACCTTTTTGTTTCAGGTTTACTTTTTGCAATCGGACTTGCTGGCGTCATCGTCCGACAAAACATCATCGTGATTTTTATGTGCCTTGAGCTGATGCTTGCCTCGGCTAGTCTTACCCTTGTCGCTTTTTCAAGATTCCATTTATTGAACGGGCTGCCCGACTATAACGGCCAGGTTTTCGTCTTCTTTATCATTACTGTTGCCGCCGCCGAGGTCGCTGTTGGGCTTGCGATCATCGTGGCTCTCTACCGTGCCCGCCAAACCATTAACGTCGGGGAACTCACCTCAATGCGCGGCTAACCCCACGAACTTCGAATTCTCATGGAATCACTTCCCTGGCTTATCCTCGGTCTCCCGCTCCTGACAGCTGCGGCTATTCATCTTGGACTCAAAAAGAAGCAATCTCTCTCAGCTCTAGTCTCTACATGCTCAGCGGCGGTGACTCTCGTGCTCACCTTAGTGATCATTTCGAAGGGAAGTGATCTTGCCGGATCATTCACTTGGGCCTCCATTCCTGGTTTCGATGGGATCGAAATCGGTTATGAATTAAATCCACTGTCCCGAGGCATGATGCTCGTGGTCGCCGGGGTTGGTTTTCTTGTTCACTTGTTTTCCCTCGCATACATGAAGGAGGATTCAGCACTAGCTCGTTACTTTTGCGGACTATCGCTCTTTATGTTCTCGATGACAGGGATCGTCCTTGCCACCAACTTCATCATGATGTTCATGTTTTGGGAGTTAGTCGGCCTAAGCTCCTATCTTCTCATTGGGCATTGGTATCAAAAAGACTCCGCGGCCGATGCTTCAAAAAAAGCCTTCCTCACAAATCGGATTGGCGATTTTGGGTTCATGATCGGCATCCTTATTCTCTGGGGAATCACCGGGAGCTTCACCTTCAATGGCATAAGCGAGTTCTTTGCTGGAGGGGGTCACCCTAAAACGGTCGTGCCCTCAATGACGATGTTCTCATCCGCCATCCTTCTAATATTCATGGGGGCCATGGGCAAATCGGCACAAGCTCCTCTTCACGTGTGGCTCCCAGATGCGATGGAAGGCCCCACTCCAGTTTCTGCTCTGATTCACGCCGCAACGATGGTTGCAGCAGGCGTTTTCATGATGGTCCGATTCTTTAGTGCGGTTGGAACTGAGACTCTCGACTCCATTTGGGGACCGGATGTTATCGCTTGGATTGGTGCGATCACTTCCCTTCTCGCGGCCTTGATGGCTACTCAACAGGACGACATCAAAAAAATCCTCGCCTATTCCACTCTTTCCCAGCTCGGTTACATGGTCATGGCCGTAGGACTCCTGGACCCAGAAGCGGGAATGTTCCACCTCTTCACACATGCCTGGTTTAAAGCCCTTCTCTTTCTCGGCTCGGGCGCGGTCATCTTCGCCTGCCATCATGAGCAGAATATTTGGAAGATGGGTGGTTTGAAAAAAACTATGCCCGTTACTTTTCTCACCTTCGGGATCGGAACCATTGCTCTTTGCGGTGTCCCGGGAACTTCCGGTTTCTTCTCTAAAGAACACATCCTTGAATCTGCCGCCCATAGTGGACAGTGGGCCCTCTTTGGAATTGCCGCACTGGTGGCTTGTCTCACTACTTTCTACATGTTCCGTCTCTTCTTCGTAGCTTTTCTAGGGAATCCTCGAAGTGATAGCGCGCAACATGCAAAGGAAGTTGGCCCCCTCATGTCTGCCCCTTTGATTGCCCTAGCACTTATGGCTATTTTTTCCGGATATCAATTCCTAGGGGGCAACATCTCACCACTTTACAAGCCTTTTGAGTTTCACCCGGATGCCCCAGCATTCATCGCTTCAATCTCTGCTGTCGTGATTGGACTTTTTCTAGCTTGGAAGCTCTACGGTAATACTGAGAAAGATCCCTTGGAAAACAGAGGTGTTTTTAAGCACTTCCGCAATAAGTTTTATATCGATGAAGCTTACGCGAAAGTTGTTCGCTACGGTCAGGATACTCTTGCAGCCTTTATTCATTTCTTTGACGAGCTGGTCATTAATGGTTTCCTTGTTGATGGGTTTTCGCGAGCGGCCGGTGGCTTTGGTCGTATCTTCGGACGACTTCAGTCCGGCAACCTTCAGGGCTACGCCGTCCTCTTCGGTATTGGCGTTCTTTTAGTCATCTATCTCACGGTCTTTGTTTCATGAGCATCATCCTCATTCTCATCCCATTCCTCGCCGCCTTCGCAATATTGGCCGGTCTTGCTAAAGCAAGGTCGATTGCAACAATTGCTGCCTCCGCCAACCTACTGCTCGGACTTGGCACTGTTTTTTGTTGGAAGGCCTCAATTTGGGATCTCTCGTGGAAGGTTCTCTCAAAACCAAATATCCACCTCTCTCTCGGCTTCTACGATGGAATGAGCCTAGTAATGGTCATTTTAAGTGTGCTAGTTCTTTTCGCAGCAGTCATGTCTGGGAAGTGTCCTGAGGGACGCGATAAGTTATGGTATTCATCGATTCTACTCATCGGGGCAGGCGGCTTGGGCGCGTTTCTTTCCACTGATCTATTTTTCTTCTACGCCTTTCATGAGCTCGCTCTTATTCCAACATTTTTAATGATAGGAATACTCGGCTCGGGCGATCGGAAAAATGCGGCTTGGAAGATCACGATTTATCTCGCTTTAGGTTCTATCATTCTTTTGGCAGGCCTTATTTGGCTCGTTTCAGCTAGTGGTTCAGAAACTTGGCTTTTCGATGATCTTCTCGCTTCTTCTATCTCACAGGATGCCCAGTCGGGGATCGCAGCTCTTCTCATCGTAGGCTTTGGGGTTCTTATCTCCCTCTTCCCTTTCCACTCTTGGGCTGCTCCCGCATACGCCTCAGCTCCAGCACCCGTCGCCATGCTCCATGCAGGCGTTCTGAAAAAATTTGGGCTTTATGGCCTAATCAGACTCTACCCCATGGTATCGGCTGGAATGCAAGACTGGCTCGTTTGGCTCATCGTCCTCCTTCTCTGTAATATTCTTTGGGTAGGATTCGTCACAATCAACCAAAAGCGTCTTGATATGATCCTTGGAAATTCCTCAGTGATGCACATGGGGTATATTTTCCTAGCTTTCGCTGCTCTCATAGAATCGGGCAGCTTTGAAGCCAATCCGCTTGCGAAACCTGCTGCCGTAATTTTGATGTTTGCCCACGGGGTTAGCATTGCACTCCTGTTTATGCTCACCGACACGATCCGCAGGAAGACTGGGACCGTCGAACTTGCTGAACTGGGAGGACTTGCTAAAGCTGCACCACGCCTCGCATTCCTTTTCGGCCTTGCGGCGATGGCATCGATTGGACTTCCGGGCCTGGCAAACTTTTCCGGCGAGGTCCTCGTTTTCCTATCGGGATTCAAAAGCTACAATGGTGAGAGTCTCGGCTATGTCCAAACAGCTACTATTTTAGCTCTTTGGGGCGTCGTTATAAGTGCAGTTTATATGCTGAGAGCTTATCGACAGACCTTCCAAGGAGCACCGGTCAGCCACACGAGTTCAGAACACGTTAAGGACTTTGGGCCCTTTTGCCAAATTCCAGCAGGGATCCTCGCGCTATCACTCCTTATCGTTGGACTCTATCCAAACTCGCTACTCCAGTTCCTCGATGAACCCGAAGCTGTCCCTTCAGAAACCGAACAAGCTTCAAACTAATTTTTCAAAGTTCCGCTTCCAATGCCTTCCTACTTGCTAGAAATCATCGTCCTTGTCGGCGGATTGGTCTTGCTTCTCCTAGAAGCCTTCACTTCCCCGAAAAGAAAGCTCCCGATCGCTATTGGCGCGATCTCAATCCTGTGTTTCTCGCTGATCCTTTTGTTCTTCGCTGACAAAGGGTTTGGCGCTGAAAATGCCGAACTTACCCGATTTTACGCTTTTGATCCTTTAGCCAGATTTTTCAAACTTTTCACAATTATAGCGACTATCCTAACGCTCCTTCTTGCGCTCGATCATCGTAAGATTCTTTCAAAGTTCACGGCTAACCCGGACTCTGAAGACGGGACTGGTGAATATTATTGCCTCTTTCTTTTTGCTTGTGCCGGCATGATGTGGATGGCTTCCGCAAAAGATCTTGTCTCACTTTTTGTGGCACTCGAACTAACGACGATCACATCATATATCTTAGTTGGATACATGAGACGAAACGTCGGTTCACTCGAAGCTGGTGTGAAATTTCTTATTCTTGGCGCTCTTTCAACGGGGTTTCTTGTTTACGGTATTGCGTGGATCTATGGAGCGACAGGGACAACAGACCTTGCTTTAATTGGCGAACGCATTACCGAGCAAAATTCCACCTATCTACTTTTCGGTCTCGCCCTTATTCTCGTTTCACTCGCATTTAAAGTTGGCGCTGTTCCCATGCATCTCTGGATCCCTGACGTTTACCAAGGTGCACCAACACCGACAACGGCTTTCCTTTCTATTGCATCTAAGGCTTCAGGTTTTGCAATTGCTATTCGAGTTACCGAGCCCTTCCTAAACAGCGGAACTGACATTGCAGCAAAAACGACTTTCATCTTAGCTACTCTTGCTGGAGCTACCATTCTCTTAGGTAATCTCGCGGCAATTCCACAGAAAAACTTTAAACGCCTTCTCGCATATTCCTCAATCGCGAATGCAGGTTTCATCTTGCTTCCAATGGCAGCGTGGCAAACTGCCACTGATGAACTCACCTCGAAACAGGTCATCGCTTTTTATCTCACGATCTATCTGATCATGACTTTCGCAGCATTCTTCATTCTTGCGATTATCCATCGAAATACCGGTTCGGATGAAATCTCAGCTTTTGAAGGTTTGGGAAGAAGACACCCTCTTCTTGCAATTATGACTGCCATTATTATCGGAGCTCTTGCTGGACTTCCTCTCACGGCGGGGTTTTGGGGAAAGTTCCTCGCTTTTAAAACCGCAATTGATGCTGGACTTTGGGTTCCAGTCTCACTCGGATTCATTGGAGTTGCGGCAGGATTTTATTATTATTTCCAAATTATACGGGCCATGTACTGGAGAAGCTCACTGGAATCTGAACCCATCGAAATTAGGCCAATCGCCTTCCGCTCAATTGCCGGATTAACTACCCTGGTAATCATTTTAGGCTTCTGGCCCCAGCCGATCTACTGGCTTCTTCAAAACATCAGCTAACGCCTGCTAGAACGTCAGTAGAAAGCCCCAACTGTATCCAGTCGGGGCTTTTGCATGGGACCGAGCAGAACAACCCACTAATCGGGCAGCTCCGAAACAGGAAGGTTAGTTACCTCCTCCCGATAAGATTCGGCGAGGGGAGTGCTCAAATACCGTTCGGTAGATGAGCACCCGATTGTTACAATGCGTTTTCCCTTGAAGCTATCTCTCGACGCTATTTTCAGTGCCGAGGCAACATTTGCTCCAGTAGAAATTCCCGCCGGAAGACCTTCAAGCTGAGCCAGTTTCTGCGCCATTTCAAAAGCCTCTTCATTGGTTACAGTTATCGCCTCGTCTATGATCGAGGTATTCAAATTACCAGGAATAAAACCGGCTCCAATTCCCTGGATCTTATGAGGCCCGGGAGTTCCGCCACCAATCACTGGGCTATTCTCTGGCTCAACTGCTATGACCTTAAAATCGGAGTTACGATCTTTAATCACTTCTCCAACCCCCGAGATAGTCCCCCCCGTGCCAACTCCGGCAACAATCGCATCAATATCGCCACCGGTGTCGCGCCAAATTTCCTCAGCAGTTGTTTCTCGATGGATTTGGGGATTGGCGGGATTATCAAACTGACTAGGACCGAAACTATTCTCAGTCTCGGCTAGAATCTGCTTGGCCTTAGCAATAGCTCCGCCCATGCCACGCGGCCCTGGAGTAAGAACGATCTTCGCTCCGAGGCTTCGAAGAAGAATCCGGCGCTCGATCGACATCGTTTCAGGCATGGTTAAAATACACTCATACCCTTTGGCCCGAGCAACAAAAGCGAGGGCAATACCAGTATTTCCAGAAGTCGCTTCGATAATCGTTCCTCCAGGTTTAAGAGCACCATCTTCTTCCGCAGCCTCAATCATCGCTTTTCCAATACGATCTTTGACACTAAACAGTGGATTGAAAAATTCCGCCTTAACGAAAACTTCGCAATCAAGCCCTTCGGTCACAGTATTCAATTTAATTAACGGAGTGTTGCCGACGGTATCGACAATGTTTTCAGCAATGCTCATGTATTTTCTTGGTTAGATTTGATAGTCAATTTGACCAGAATCTTGGTGAAGTCCACATTCATATTTAGTCCCACCAAAGCGGGTGTCCTCCGCAGTTTCCCCGGCATTCGGTTTCCGGGTCGAGTGCCAATCCCCCATTGTTAGGAATCCTTGCTCTTCAAGAGGGTGCCGAGGAAGATCGTGTTCCTGATAGTAAGCTTCCAACTGGGCATCCGCCCAATCTAGAATCGGATAAACTTTCATTGTTGCCTTTTGCTTTTCAGCAAAAGCACGCTCGACCCTTGTCGAAGATTGGCTACGACGAAGACCACTCAACCAAACGTCGCCACCAATCTCGGAGAGCGCACGATTCATAGGTTCAACCTTGTTTAGCAAAGCATATTTTTTATTGCCCTCTTCCCCCTGTTCCCAGAGGTTACCATAGAGAGCTTTTTGACGAGCAGCCGTAATAGCTGGGTTAAAAACTCGAATATCTAATTCCCAGTCTTCGATAAATGAATGGGCGAATTGATAGGTTTCAGGAAAACAATATCCGGTATCGACAAAGATAATTGGAATTTCAGGTGCGTGCTTACTAATCAGATGCAACATAACCGAGGCCTGAAGTCCAAAACTGGAACTTGCGACCAATCGCGACCGATAAATCTCTTTCAATTGAAGGATTCGTTCGTGTGCCTTTAGTGGCTCCAAAAGCGCCGACAACTCCTCTGGTTTAGGGTCGGCTTTAAAGGATTTCTCTGCGGGTGAATGAGTGGTCTTCATACAGATTCATGCTCCTTGTGCACCTCACTCCCGTGAGTAACCTCGTGAATAATTCCGACGCGAATGACAAAATCCCCAAAGGACTCTCCAACTTTTCGTTCGGTAGAATAACGAGTCAGAACCGGGCGTAAGAGGTCTGCAATCTCGTCACCCTTTACACTCCTCTTCCAGATTCCACCAATACGATTTCCGGTGAAGCCTCCACCCAAGTGAATATTATATTTCCCAGGAGCACGGCCAACAAAAGCGATCTCGGCAATATAAGGACGAGCGCAACCATTTGGACAACCCGTCATCCGGATTGTAATGGCATCTTGGGTCAAGCCTACTTCATCAAGGATCTCCTCAATATCATTCATCAAGCTGGGTAGATAACGCTCACTCTCTGCCAACGAAAGACCGCAGGTCGGAAGCGCAACACAGGCCATTGAGTTAAGACGGGCCGCGGAACGTTTCTGGTTTCCTGCAATCCCGTATTTTTCGATCAAAGTATCGATCGTGATTTTCTCTTCGGCATCAACTCCCGCGATGATGATATTTTGATTTGAACTCAAACGCATGTCCCCCTTGTGTACTTTGGCGATCTCACGAAGTCCGGTTCGAAGGAGATAACCCTCCTTGTCAACAATTCGACCGTTCTCAACAAAGATTGTCAATTGACTCTTACAATCCTCAGTCTTTACCCAGCCATAAGTATCACCATTACTCTTAAATTCGAAAGGGCGTGCTTCATCAATTTTGTATCCAAGTCGCCCTTCGATCTCTTTTTTGAACCACTCGATTCCACGATCATCGATGGTATATTTTAAACGGGCGTGCTTTCTCTCGGTACGATCACCAAAATCCCGTTGAATTTTTACGACCTCCTCGGAAACCTCAACCGCCTTATCAACCGGGATAAACCCCAGAATATCCGCAATTCTTGGAAATGTCTTCTCTTGGCCATGATGCATTCCCATACCGCCACCAACAGTGACGTTAAAACCAACTAGTTTTCCATCCTCCTCGATTGCAATAAATCCGAGACACTGGGAATAAATGTCAACGTCGTTACTTGGAGGAATCGCCATGCAAATTTTGAACTTCCTAGGCAGATAAGTTTTTCCGTAGATCGGCTCAACTTCTCCTTCTGAACTCTCGACCTTTTCACCGTCGAGCCAGATCTCGTGGTAGGCACCGGTCGCCGGAGTTAGGTGATCGCTTATTGCCTGAGCAACCTTGAGGGTCTCTCCATGAATGGACGAAAGTGCTGGATTTGGATTGCACATAACGTTGCGATTCACGTCTCCGCAAGCCGCTATCGTATCCATCGCTGTGTCGTTAATTTCCTTGATCGTTTGTTTCAGATCCCTCTTGATCACCCCATGCAGTTGGTAGGCTTGGCGGGTTGTTAGTTTGAAGTTTTCGCTTCCATACTCACTTGCCATCCGATCCATCTCAAGCCACTGCGCCGTTGTAGAAACTCCTCCCGGAACTCGAACTCGGATCATAAAACTAAAAGCCTTCTCTAGGCCGGCACGTTTGCGCTCGATCCGAACATCACGGTCATCCTGCTGATAAGTCCCATGGAATTTAAGCAACTGCTCATCATCCTTAGAAACGAATTCCGTTGATTTGTTAGCAAGTCCTTCAGCAATAGTTCCGCGAAGATAATTACTCGCAACTTTAATGGACTCGTTTTTCGAAAGCTTGACTTCAGACATCTAGTTTTAAGGTTCCTTTTCTTATTCCTGATAAACCTGATCTTCTTTGTCAGGATATCGCAAAGAAAACTTCACCCAAATCCATCTTAGATGCAATCAAAAAAAGGCCCATTCACCCCGGTTGACGAAACAGTTCAGCTTTCTTTTCATACACCCTATGCTGAAGGTGACCTCTAATCTTTTCTTTCTACTTTCGATTGTAGTCCTGAGCTCATGCGTCGAAGGAGATGAAGAAGTTTGGATCAATGATGATGCTTCAGGATATATTGTTGCCACCTACAAGCTACCCAAGATAGCACTACGCCAAATCGGCGACCCTGAAAATTTCATTAAGGCGCTAACACTCATCGACGAAAAAGAGATGATGATTGAGATCACTCAACTCTCCTTCGAAATCAAATCAGGGAGAGCTATCTTTCACCTTGAGGTTAAATTTGATGATGCTCGTGAACTCCTCTCTATTACCGAACGAAACAGGTCGCTCTTTTCCGCAGAAACAAAACTGATCCAAAATATCTCGATAGTATTTTAGGGGACATTAATTTTCGTTTCGACGGACTCACCCCTGCCTTTGATCGGCTCGTCATTCCAAACAAAATCTTCCCACTCATGGTGAATAAAAGGCCGAAGATGCTGGGTTCGGCCACCTTTAGATATTGCATTCATATGCCAACCAAGGTCAAAGACACCAACGCTCACTCTATCAGTGAGGATGGCAAAACAGTCACCTGGATATTCAGGCTCAAAAATCATTTTGAAGATCCGATTAGCATGAAACTTAGATCCGAGCGACTGCTCCCTAACTGGACCTGGCCTATCATAACTCTAATCTTAATATCCTTACTCTGGCTGGTTTTAAAATTGAAGAGACAACAAAGGCGCTAGATTCCAATCACTGCTGACCTGCTCATCAAGTCAACCTCTTTACATCGACAATCACAGTATCGACCCATTGTCTTTTCACAATCCTCACAAAGGAGGATTTGGGCGTTGCAGGGCATCCAAGCACAGTTGCGATATCGAATACTTGGGATTCCGCAACTGCGGCATTTTGAGACAATCTTAGCTCCCTCAGTCTGGTTAACGGAAACACTCAATCTTTCATCAAAAACATAGCACTCACCCTCATAACCTTCCCCCTTAACTTCTTCATCTTTCCCGTAGCTTACAATCCCACCTTCTAGCTGAAACACATTATCGAATCCTTCATTCAAAAGAAACCCACTGAATTTTTCACATCGAATTCCACCTGTGCAATAGGTAAGGATTTTTTTACCTTCTAATTCACGCCGATGGTCCCGAATCCACTTTGGAAGATCTTTAAAACTGGGCACATTGGGAAGAATAGCACCTTCGAACCGCCCAATTTCCCACTCGTAGTCATTACGAGCGTCAAGCAAGACCACATCATCCTCTTTCATGGCCTCCCGCCATTCCGATGGTTTAAGATGAGTTGCAGTGAGATCCACAGGATTAAAATCATCTTCGCCCAATTCCAAAGTCACCACCTCATTACGGACTTTTATCGAGAGCTTGGGAAAGACATGTCCTTCTTCCGGGTCAATCTTCCAATTAATTCCAGCTATAATTGGTTCTCGGTCAAGGGCCTCACGGTATTTAGCACAATTTTCCTTTGTTCCCGAAACAGTGCCATTAAGGCCCTCGGTAGCGACCACAATCCGTCCACGAAGCCCTAATCGCTGGCACAAAAGACGATGATCCGCCGCAAAAGCTTCAGGATCATCCAAACGGGCATATTTATAATACAGAAGGACTTCGTAGGGATTACTCATCAACAAAGGTATTATGCTAAAAATTCACCGAGAAATCCAGCGAAGCTCGCCATCTTTTTATTCAAAATAAAACTCACAAATTGAGCTGGTCCATACGCTTGCCAAAGGAGGTCAGAAATGTAGTGTTTTCTTTGGCTTGAAAGGGGCAATTGTTGTTTGACTTCTCGGAGAACCACTTACCTGTCTCGCCTTTCATTCTTGAACACTCCAATCTATCCTTTTTACCATTTCCGACCAAATGACGAACGACAAAAAACCTCGGCGTTCAGCCAAAAAAAAGACCACCAAAAAATCAGCCGCAAAAAAAACCGCGGCAAAGAAAAAAGCTGTAAAGAAAACCATGGTGAAAAAAGTCGCCAAGAAGAAGGTCGCAGCAAAAAAATCAGCGCTAAAGAAAAAGACTGCTAAGAAGGCAATCACCAAGAAAAAAGATACTTGGAAACCTGCTCATAAAGTTGCCCGGAGAAAAGTTACCCCACCAACTTCTAGCTCTAAAACGAAGCTTAAAAAGAAGGCAGCAAAAAAAGCCTCCCCTAAAAAATCGATTGCTGGAAAAAACAGGGTTAAAAATTACATTCCAACCACCCCGCCTACTCAGCGTAAAATCAATCGAAATTTGGTCCACTACATCGTCAACCTGCCTCCGATTGTCCCTCCCGTTGAGCTTATTCGTAGCGAGTCTATTACCGAGCCCGCCTCTTCCCCACCTCTAGCCACTAAAACATCAACGGCAACCTCGGTGACTACAACCTCAGCCCAAGAATCCAGGGAAGAAAAATTAAGCCCAGCTTCCATCAAAATATCTGAGGACCTTGCCGCAGCTCAAGATCCGTCCAAGAGTTCACTCACTTCGGACGATGTCGCCGCTGTCGATGAGCTTGGGCAAAAGTATCAGGAACTGAAAACCGAGCTTGGAAAAGTCATAATCGGCCAGGAAGCCGTTATCGAAGAGCTCGCAATTTGTCTCTTTGCTCGTGGGCACGGCCTCCTCATGGGGGTTCCTGGACTCGCCAAAACCTTATTGGTTTCCTCGATTGCTGAAACCTTGCATCTTGGCTTCAACCGGATTCAGTTTACTCCCGACCTCATGCCGGCCGATATTTCAGGAACTGACATTATTCAGGAGCATGGTCAGACCGGAAAGCGTGAGTTTGAATTTGTGAAAGGGCCAGTCTTTTCCAATATCGTCCTAGCTGACGAGATTAACCGAGCACCCGCAAAAACTCAGTCCGCCATGCTCGAGGCTATGCAGGAACGTCACGTAACCGTTCTTGGGAGGACTTACAAACTCGACGCTCCATTCTTTGTCCTCGCAACGCAAAACCCAGTGGAGCAAGAAGGAACATATCCCCTTCCGGAAGCACAGCTTGATCGATTCATGTTTCTTATCAACGTGGAATACCCAAGCGCTGAAGAGGAGAAACGAATTGCCCGCGAAACGACCGGTGTTGACAAAGAACCTCTCAATCCGTTGCTCACTGGGGAAGATGTTCTAAAATTTCAGAGCCTAGTTCGCCGTGTTCCTGTTCCTGATCACATTTATGACTATGCAGTCGAAATCGTTCGTCGAACCCGTCCCGACGGGCCAGACGCTCCGGAATGGATTAAGGAATACGTGGGCTGGGGTGCCGGACCTCGTGCCGTGCAATATCTCATTCTCGGGTGTAAGGCCCGGGCAGCGCTGCGCGGCACTTATATGGCCTCATTGGATGACATCGAAACTGTCGCAAGCCCAGTGCTCAGCCACCGTGTCCTAACAAACTTCGCCGCTGAATCACAAGGCATGACCTCCAAGAAAATCGTCGCTCGTCTTGTCGAGGAGATGCGCGATGATGCCTAGCCTTCCTGCCCAGTGTTTTCATTTTGAGGCATTCCCCCAGTGGCACGACCAAACGAGCCTGAGAAATACCTCTAGGCAGCCGATTAATCCGAAATCAAATTTGTTATAATTCTAAGGCACTCTTAAAAATGAAATACGATTTTCTCGATACTGAAGTGCTTGCCCGTCTTGGGGCGATTCCTCTCGAGTCGCGCACACCAATGATCGGAAACGTTGCCGGACGACACCGCTCGCCCCACCGGGGATCGTCAGTAGAATTTGCAGAATACCGAAAATACGTTCCCGGCGATGATACTCGCCGCCTAGACTGGAAGGCCTATGCACGTTCTGATCGCTACTATATTAAGGAATTCGAAGCCGATACAAACCTGCGCGCCTATTTCGTAGTTGATTCATCAGGATCAATGAATTTTTCATCTGGTGATCACCCTACTAAAATTGACTTCGCCCGAAAAATTGCAGCTACCCTTTCCTACCTTATCGTCAATCAGGGTGATTCCACCGGATTAAGCTGCTGCAACGAAAAAATTCATCTCGAGATTCCTCCTAGTCGTCGGGCTGCCCAACTTCAGGCGATTTTCGATTCCCTCCAAAACCTTGAGCCAACGGGCGACACTGGTCTTGTTGATGCTCTTCACCAGATCGCTGAAAAGATTCAGCAACGCGCACTTGTAATAATTCTCTCAGACCTTTTTGCAGATACCGAGGCACTTGGAGATGCCCTTCAGCACCTTCGATTCCGGAAACACGACATCGCCGTCTTTCATCTCCTCGACCCTCAGGAAGTCGAATTCCATTTCGAGCGTCCACACCGATTTGTTGACCTTGAGGACAGCACCACCGTTGTCGCGGAACCCAATCTCATCGCTGACGAATACCACGCAGCTTTAAAGCAATTCTTAGATAAGGTCGAAGGTAAGTGCCACGACGTTTACGCCGATTACCACCTCTTTCAGACGAGTGCCAATTATGAGGAAATTGTCTCCAACTTCATCACGACTCGTCTCCATTCCAAACGCTAAACCAACCCTTGAGCCTAAGCTTCCTCTCACAACCGATCCTGTGGGGGCTGTTCGCAGCCTCCATCCCAGTGATCATCCATTTACTTAACCGACGGCGCTTTCGTATCGTCGATTGGGCGGCCACAAGCTTCCTCCTTAAGGCTTCACGTGAATCGCGCGGAAAAAAGAAGCTGAAACACATCCTCATTCTTATTTGTCGCACCTTGGCAATTTTCGCCCTTATTTTTGCGGTAGCCCGTCCCCTCTTAGGAGGATTCCTCGGATCAGGAAGTGGATCAGTAAACACCGTGATTCTTGTTCTTGATCGTTCGGCAAGTATGGAGACTAAAGCGGAGAGCGGAGCCCCATCATATCGAGAAGCTGTCATTACGCGGGTCTCCCAAGCCGTTGAAAAAATGGGCTCTCCACGCTTACTTCTCATCGATAGCGCGAGTGGAGATATCCAAGAAGTCCCTTCACCCGATGCACTCCCAGAACTTTCGACTACTTTTGCTACCGATACCCAGGCTGACATTCCGACCTTGTTGACTAAAGCGATTGATTACATTGACGAAACTAATCCAGGCCAGACCGAAATCTGGCTTGCTTCGGATATGCAGAGGGGAGACTGGCGGCCCACTGACTCAAGATGGAACGCAGTTCGAACCGGACTCGAAAGCCTTCCCAGCGAAACAAAACTTAGGGTTCTTTCATCAGGCAGCGAACTTGCGCAAAACGTAGCAATCGAGCTCGTCGCTTCTCGCCGTGTCGAGGACAATCTTTTCCTTGATCTCAAATTAACACGCAGCAATGGCGATGGAACCTCCACCGTCCCAATCACTTACTCCCTCAAAGGAGCCCGCTCAGCCGAGCGCGTTACCATGAATGGGCAAGAGCTTCGTTTTCAAAAACGTCTCCCCCTTAGCGCAGCCGATGTCGATGGCAGCGGGTGGGTCGGAATCCCTTCGGACAATAATCCGCGCGACAATAGTGTTTTTTTCGCATTTGGAGGTAAAGAACCTGTCCAATCGTGGATCGTCTCAGAGAAACCTTCTGGTAACACGGCCAACTACCTTCGGAAAGCAGCAGCACCCGATGGCTTTGACCGCTATAGTTCTGAGATTATCGCCCTGACCCAAACGACTAAAATTGACTGGTCGACCGCTTCACTCATTGTCTGGCAAGCTCAGATCCCAACCGGAGCTGTTGCTGCCCAACTTCAAGAATTTGCAACGTCTGGAGGCTCCGTCATTTTCTTCCCACCAGAAAAACCATCTAATAATATCATTTTTGGGACATCCTGGGGATTAATTGAAGAAGCTCCAGCAGACGAGTATTTTATCAACGGATCATGGATCAAAGATGATGGTCCTTGGCGAAACAGCCTGAGCGATCAAAAAATGCCAATTGATCAAGTCCGGGGGGTCAAGCGCTGCAGTATTCAGGGTGATGGCACCTCACTTGCTGAATGGGACGACGGGGCTCCTCTTCTTTACCGTCAACTACAAGGTCTCGGGACCGCAATCTTCATCAATACTCTTCCCGATGATCGTTGGTCCAATCTCGAGTTTGTGGCCCTTCACCTCGTAGCTATTCAACGTCTCCTTGAAAAAGGCACCGACCGACTCCACTCCGGTTATCGCGCGATTGCTGGAAGTGAAAAAGCAAAACTCCGTAGCGATGAAATTCGCGATCGCCTCGATGCTTTTGAGGACTATGAACCTGCTCTCGGATCGTATCGCGCCGGAGTCTATCGTCTTGGCGAAAGGGTGATAGCCGTTAATCGACCCGCCGCGGAAAACTCTCCTCTCCGCGTTAACGAGGAAGCTCTCGATACCCTCCTAGAAGGAACTTCTTACTCACTCTTTGAGAGCACAAAGGATGACAACAATCTAGTTTCTCCGGTTTGGTGGGCTTTCCTCATTGCCGTTCTCTTTTTCCTACTTGCCGAGGCAATTCTCTGTTTGCAACCGAAATTAACAGGACCGCCTGCTCTCAGCACCTCAAAAACCTCTCCCGCTTCGTGAATCATTTCAATCTCGGCCCACTCCACTTTCAGGCACAAACCTGGTTGATCGTCTTGGTGGTGATCGTCCTTATCGCGACGATCACTTTAGGAGTCATGGCAACACGACGGTCAACCCGACCCAATCGCACTGGCACTCTTGAGGGCCTCCGGCTTATGTGCGTCCTTTTTGTTTGCGTTATGTTACTTGGACCCGAATGGCGCACCGTTCAGGAATCGGACCTCCAGCCCGAAATCGCAATCGTCTGGGATGAATCAATCTCAATGGATACCGAAGACGCTAGGCGGCCAGAGTCAATGCCAGGATCCGAAGCAATTTTAACCCGCCGTGAATTAGTTGGACGCCTTGTCGATTCTGAGTTTTGGAAGCCCTTTGAATCAGACGGTAAAAACCGTGTCACCACTGCTTCTTTCGGTGCACCCTCACCTGATGCCGATGTGATCGAGTTAGCGATGAGCGGCACAGACATTAACGAAGCTTTGGGCAATTCCTTGGCTAATGGACAAAATCTGAGAGCTGCTATTTTCCTGGGTGATGGCGATTGGAACCTCGGGACCTCACCCGACGGTGTTTCCCAACAATTCCGTCTCAAGGGCGTTCCGATCTACACCCTCGCGACGGGAAACAATAAGAGAGTCCCTGACTTAGAACTTACCTCAGTAAACGCTCCTACTTACGGTATCATCGGTGAGAATGCCCAAATTCCCTTTACCATCGAATCATCCCTTGCTCGGGACGTTCGCACCCAAATTCGCATCAAAAGCGACACCGGAGCAGAACGCTATAAAGATATCACCATACGTGCTAACAGCACCCACTACGACTCAATTCTCTGGCGTATTGAAAAGGAGGGCGCTTCGACGCTTTCAATCTCTCTTCCAGTTACAAACGGGGAATTGATCGAAAATAATAATTCACGCGACTTTGTCATCAGTGGTAAGCCTGAATCAATTCGAGTTCTAGTAATCGAAACTCTTCCCCGCTGGGAGTATCGATTCATTAGAAATGCGCTATCGCGTGATCCTGGAGTCAGCGTAGATTGCCTCCTTCTCCATCCAGACCTGGGTAGAGGCGATGGTCCCGATTACATTCAAGAATTCCCTGAAAAACTAGAAGATCTGCAAAAATATGATGTTATTTTTATCGGAGATGTTGGAGTTGGAGAAGGCCAACTCACAGTTGAACAAGCGGACCTAATTGAAGGACTCGTTAAGAGCCAGGCCAGTGGAGTTGTCTTTATCCCAGGGGCCAAAGGAAACCAGTTCACGCTCTCCAAATCAAATCTTGGTGACTTAATCCCTGTCATTCTGAACCAAGATAAAAAAGAGGGCCTCTCAGAATCCATCGAAACGACAATGCGCCTCACCCCAGAAGGAGAGGAATCGCTTCTAACAATGCTGGGAGAAAGTGAGTCACAAAATGAAACAATCTGGCGAAATCTCCCTGGCTTCTACTGGCAAGCCCCCGTAGTACGGGCGAAATCGGGATCTACAATTCTTGCCGAAAATGAGGCCCGAAGAAACGCCTATGGCCGACTTCCAATCATTGTCACATCGAGAGCCGGTTCTGGAAAGGTTCTCTACATGGCCATCGATTCTGCGTGGCGCTGGCGTCGCGGTGTTGAGGACCTCTATCATTATCGCTTCTGGGGGCAGGTGGCACGCTGGATGTCTTACCAACGTAATATGGCCGCAGGAGAACGGATACGACTTTTCTATACCCCCGAACGACCGAAACCCGGAGACTTTGTGTCCCTCTCGGCAAATGCTTTCGATTCTAATGGCGCGCCACTTAACGATGGTGTTCTACAAATCGACCTCACGGCACCCAACGGTCAGATCAAACGAATCGAACTTGCAAAAGAAGAAGGGGCCTGGGGAAGCTTCTCTGGACGTTTTAAAATTTCTCAACCAGGTGAATGGAATCTCAACACATTCATCCCCGAAGAACCTGCGGCAGGCATCGAGGCTAAGATTATTTCTCAAACCGATGCCATCGAGAAGACAGGACGACCGGCCCGCTTTGAAGTTCTTCAAGAAATGTCTAAAATTTCAAGAGGCCGCATGGTTACGGCCGAAAAAATCGATGAATTAGTAAAGGAAATAAATGCCCTACCAGAACCCCAACCATTAGTCACCTCCATCAAGCTCTGGGCTCATTGGCTTGCGCCGGTAATTTTGATCACACTTCTCTCGCTATTTTGGGTCGGTCGAAAGCTCAACGGTGCTTTCTAAAATTAGGTTTTGATTCACCAGTCGCATCTCAGGCAGGCCTGATCATTTTAAGAAATTCCGTTTTCCGAAAAAGAGGATTCCCTTTTTAAACATCCTCTTTCAAGAATCCCAAAAAATTCCCAACTTAACCAGTCTGTAGCAACTTTCCTCGCCGAATAGAGTTTCATGAACTAGAATCCTAAACGATGTCACCACGTTTCATCATAGCCACCTCCACTCTGATTATCGGACTGCTTGTGAG
>MDTB01123463.1_pt1 | contig 41501 bp, 40 predicted proteins | sample 811161 | NCBI WGS metagenome assembly MDTB01 (sample SAMN05326650, study PRJNA326480) | marine metagenome | isolation source: seawater | place: Mediterranean Sea | collected 2009 | reverse complement strand
TATATTATGGCAAAAAATTAAAAATATAATAATAAACATATTTATTTTTATATTCGGCACAAAAATTTACTTCAAAGTTAAAAGAATATAAATGAAGCGAAAAATAATTTTAGTATCAGGATGCGGGGGGTTTGTAGGTTTTCATGTCTCTAATTATCTTGCAAAATTAAATTATAAAATAGTAGGTATAGATAATTTAAATAATTATTATTCAGTAAAACTTAAAAAAGACAGAATTCAAATATTAAAAAAAAATAAAAATTTCGATTTTTTCAAAGTAGATCTTAATGATAAAAAAAAACTTTGTAAAATTTTAAATAAATATTCATTTAATAATGTAATACATTTAGCTGCTCAAGCAGGTGTAAGACACTCATTTTTTTATCCTCAGAGTTATATAAAAAATAATATAATTGGAACATTTAATATTTTAGATTATTTTAAAAATAAAAATATTACTAATATTTTGCTTGCTAGTACCAGCAGTGTTTATGGTAAAAATAAGAATAAAGTTATTGATGAAAATTCGGACTCAAATCACCCTAGTCAAATATATGCTGCATCAAAAAGATCTACTGAAATAATTGCTCACGCATATTCTGATTTATATAATTTACCTATAATTTGCTTGCGATTTTTTACTTTGTATGGACCGTGGGGTAGACCAGATATGGCTCTTTACAAGTTTTGTGAAAACATTTTAGCAAATAAAAAAATAGAGGTATATAATTATGGTAATCATTATAGAAATTTTACATATATAGACGATGTATCAAAAATTATTTCAAAATTACTTTCTAAAAAAAATCTTAAAAATAAGAGTTGGTACAAAGATTATGAAATTTCAAGCAGTTATACAAATTTTAAAATTTTAAACATATCCTCAGGAATTAAGATAACTCTAAAAAAATTCATTAAGGTTATTGAAAAAAATCTAAATAAAAAATCTAAAAAAAATTATTTGCCATTACAAAAAGGCGATGTAGTTGGAAATAATTCCTCTAATAACAGAATTAAAAAATGTATTAACAAAAATTTTAAATTTACAGATGTTGAAAAAGGAATAGAGAAATTTGTGGAATGGTACAAATATTATAAGGGAATTAAATGAAAAAAATAGGTAAAAAAATTATTGCTGAAATAGGTTCAGTTCATAATGGATCACTTGAAAAGGCAAAAGAATTAATAAAATTAGCAAGCAAATCAGGTGCAGATATTGTTAAGTTTCAATTGCATTTAGCAGATGATGAAACATTAAAAAATGCACCCTCTCCAAAATATTTTAAAAAAGAAAGTAGATATGATTACTTTAAAAGATTAGAATTTAATATTCAAGAATGGAAAATAATAAAAAAATTTTGTGAAAGTAATCATGTTGATTTTCTATGTAGTCCTTTTTCAAATAAAGCCGTAGATATTTTAGAAAAACTGAATGTTAAGTTTTATAAAATAGCCTCAGGTGAATTAACAAATATTCCACTTTTAGAAAAAATAAAAAAGACTAACAAGTATGTTTTTATATCAACAGGTATGTCTAACTGGAAAGAAATTACAAGAGCTATAAAAATTTTTAAAGAAAATTTTACCTTAATGCAATGTTCTTCAATTTATCCATGTGGTTTAAAAGATGTGGGAGTAAATGTTTTAAATGAAATGAGAAAGAAATATAAAAAAAATAAATTTGAAATTGGATACTCTGATCATACACTTGGTTATGAAGCCTCTTTTTTAGCGGCTTCTCTGGGAGCAAATATTATTGAAAAACATTTTACTAAATCAAAAAAAATGTATGGAAGTGATGCCAAACATTCAATGGAGCCTAAAGAATTTAAATTTTTAACCAAAACAATAAAAAATATTTGGAAACTTCAAACTTATAAGGTTGATAAAAATGATATCAGAAAATATAAAAATATGAAAAAAATTTTTGAAAAAAGTATAGTTGCAAAGCAAGACTTAGTTAAAAATACAATTATAAAGTATAATCATTTAGATTTCAAAAAACCAGGAGATGGTATAAGAGCAGATGAATATAAAAAAATTATTGGAAAAAAAGTTTTAAAATTCATAAAAAAAAATAAAAAAATTAACCTAAGTATGATTAAATGATAAATAATATTTGTTTTGTAATACTATCTAGTGCAAATTATAATAGTATAAAGTCGGTCATATTAAATACAAAGAAAGAAAAAAAATTTAAAGTTTCTGTTGTGCTTGGTGCATCTGCAATTAACGAAAAATATGGCTATACAGAAAAATTACTAAAGAAAGATAAAATAAAAATTGATTTTAGAGTTGATAGTTTATTTTTATCAAATGAGCCAAGCTCAATGGCGCGAACTACAGGTGAGACGATTATACAGTTATCTATAATATTTAACAAAATTAAACCTGATATAGTTTTTACAGTCGGAGATAGACATGAAACTTTAGGAATACCTATTGCCGCTAGTTACCTTAATATCCCAGTGGCACATACTATGGGTGGAGAGGTAACAGGTAGTATTGACGAAAACGTAAGACATGCTGTTACAAAACTATCACATTTACATTTTGTAGCCAATAAAGACTCAAAAAAGAGAGTTATAAGATTAGGAGAATTAAAGCAAAATATCTTTAATGTAGGGTGTCCCAGAATTGACAGTATAAAAGAAATTATAGGAAAAAATAATTCTAAACAAATTTTAAAAAAAGTAAGTAATTCAGGGTTAGGAGATTATAAACAGATAAAAAAAACTGATAAGTATTTTGTAATTTTGGTTCATCCAGTCACAACAGAGTTTAACAAACAAAAAATAAATTTTCTGAAAGTTATGGAGGCAGTATATAAATTTAAAAATAAGAAAATTATAATTTGGCCAAATGCAGATGCTGGTTCTGATATTATTTCTAAACAAATTAGAATAATGAAAGAAAATAATAAATTAAAAGATACAAAGATAATTAAAAACTTACCACTTGAAGACTATATAAATTTAATAAATAATTGTGGCTGCTTGATTGGCAATACATCCTCTGGAATAAGGGATAGCGCATATCTTGGAGTTCCAGTTGTAAATATTGGTTCAAGACAAAACAAAAGGTTAAGAGGAAAAAATGTTGTAGATTGCTCCTATGAAATCAAAGATATAGTTAAAAAAATAAGCTATCAATTGACAAAAAAAAGATATAGAGAATCTTTTATTTATGGTGATGGAAATGCATCTAAAAAAATTATCAGCATTTTAAAAAGAATAAAATTTTTAAACATTCAGAAATTAATTTCATACTGATAAAATGAATATTTTAGTTGTTGGGTGTGGGAATATTGCTTTTAGACATTTGCAATACTTACATAAAAACAAAAAAATCATAAAAATTTATTTATTAGATAAAAAAATTTCAACAACTGAAAAATTTATAATAAAATTTACAAATAAAAAAAAATTCATTCTTATTAAGAACATAAAAGATATAGCAGAAAAAAAAATAAAATTTTGTATTTTAAGTACTTTATCATATAACAGATTGAAATTATTTGAAACCTTAGAGAGAAATTTAAAAATTAAATATTGGCTTATTGAAAAAATATTAGAGTCAAATCAATCATTAATCAAAAAATTTAATAAATCAAAATTTAATAAAAATACTTATGTGAATATTCCTTTAACAATTTCTGAAATTTTTTTTGAAATAAAAAAAATTTTAAAAAAAAATAGCATCATTGAAATATCTTTAAAAAAAAAAAATTGGAACCTAGGCTCAAATGCTATTCATTTTATTGCCTTTGTTTCAAAGTTAACTCAATCTAAAATTAAAGAAATAAAACTTGTTAATTGTAAGTTAAAAAAATCTAAACATAAAAAATTTGATGAGATTGATGGGCAAATTAAAGTTAATTATTCAAAAAATTTTAATCTTTTAATTCAAAATCAAACCAAATATAACTCAATAGAATTCAGACTTTTAAATGACCGAAGAATAATTTATGATTTTAATAAGAATGAATTAAGATATATAAATTTAAGAAAAGTAATTTTAAAAAAAATCATTTATAGATACAACAGTTTTTATACAAATGAGGTTTTTAAAAAAATCTTGAAAAGGAATAAACTAAATCTACCAACAGCCTCGGAGCATTTTTCTGAGAATAAAAAATATATTTTATCTGTTAACAATTATTTCAAAAAAAAAATATATCTAACATAAGATGAAAAAATTAAATTTAAGTATAATTGGCTCATCAACGATTATCCATCATCATATCAAAGCTGCTAGAAAAAATAATTTTAAAATTCAATGTGTTTTTTCATCAAGACGAAATTCCAAGAACTTAAATAATATCGAAAAGATATATAAAATTAAAACAACAGAGTCATTTGATGAATTTGAGGATATATCATTAAAGAAAGATTGCCATTTTTTGTTAGCTGGTAGACTAAATGATAATGAAAAATATTTAAAAAAAATAATTAAACAAAAAAAAAAAATTTTAATTGAAAAACCTTTTTTAATTAATAGTAAAAGTTTTAAAAAATACTTTAGATTTAAGAAATATTTATTTATTGGATATAATAGAGTTTATTATGAAAATTTGAATATAATTAAACATAATTTAATCTCAAGTTTAGATGAAATATTAGTAATTATTCCCGAAATATCAAAAGAGAGATTAATTACAAATTCTTGTCACATAATATCTATTTTAATTGAATTATTTGGAAATCTAAAAGTAAAATTCAAGGAAGTAAAAAAAAATCAATCATTCACAAGATGTTCTTCTAAATTAGGAAATAATATTAACATTATATATAAAAAAAGATCAGTTGATAATTTTAAAATAGAGTCAATTTCAAATAAAAAAAAATTTATATTGTCTCCATTAGAAAATTTAAAAATATTTGATAATTTAAAAAAAATAAAAAGAAAAAATCAAAATTTATATATTTTAACAAATAAGTTAAATAAGATGGAAAACAGTAAATTTAAACCTGGTTTTGATAATCAGTATAACAATTTTAGGAAGTTTATAATAAGTGGTAAAGAGCCAAAAACAAATATTAATTTTGCATTTGAAGTTATTAAAACAATTGAAAAATTATTTTAAAAAAAGTTTATTTATTTCAGAAAAAAGAGCTAAGCCACCATAAAAAGATAAGTGATTATTATCTCTATACAAAATTTTATTTTTCATGAAACCTAGACACAAGTTATTTTCACAAAGATAATCAGATGGGTAAATGACCGTTATATTTTTTCTATTTTGAAGTTTCTTAAAAATTTTATTTGATACTTTGGTTTTAATATCATGATTGCTTTTTAAAGTTGTAAATTTATTTGGATCAATTTTTTTATTTTGAATTTTCATCCTTGCATAAGTTTTAGGAATATTAATATCCATAACAGGTACATTGCCGATTAATATAATTTTTTTTTCTTTAGACAATTCTAGCACTTGGTTGATCAGTTCTGTTTCAATATTAGATGAGTTAACTGTTTTTATTTGATTATTATCTATGTAAGTTCTCCAACTCGCGTGTAAAACTATATTATTTATTTTTGGATTATTTAAAATTTCATTAAAAATCTTATCATTTAAATTTTTACAATTATAGCTAGTATTTTTTTCTCTTCGTGTATTTAAAATTGGAGCACAACCAGGCACTGTTTTATCAATTACTCCAAAATTATTATTTTCTGATATTATTTTAAATACATGTGAAATTTGATTTAAATGACTGTCGCCCCATAATAAAGTTGTGATATTGTTGCTGTTTCCATATACGCAAGAGTCATCATTAACTTTGCCCCTACATTTTAGTAGGGGATTTTTTAAATTTGTAATGATTTGTAAAGCATCGTTAATTTCTTCTGAAGTTTTATCTTTATAAAAATCTTTTTCCGTAAAAAAGGAAAGGTAATAAACAAAAAATATAAAAATTGATAAAAAATATCCATAACTAAAAATATTAATTTTTAAATTTTTTCTATTTCTAAAAGGTTTCTCGATCGATATGTAAGAAATGTAACTTACTAAAATGGTAATTAAAATTAAAATAAAATATTCAAGAATAAAAATATCTCTAATCACGTATAATTCATATGATTTAAAAAATAAATAATGCCACAAATATATGCCAAAACTTAAAATTCCTAATTTTGACAAAATAGTATTTTCAAAAATACTTTTTGTTAAAAAATCTTTATTATTTTCTACCAATAAAAATCCAGCTAATAGACATGGCACTAAAGTAATTAAACCTGGATGATAAGTTTTGTTATTAAATAAAATTGAACAACAAACGATACCAAGTAAGAAAAAAGTGTCAATTAAAGGAAACTTTAATTTGATTTTTTTAATTTTGCTTTCATATCTAAAGACCATAGCTCCTATAATAAATTCCCAAAATCTGGTTACAATTAAAAAAAAACTTCCATTCATAGAATTAAAAAAATAAAAATTTTCTTCTATATAAGGAAAGTTAAATTTTAGATTTCCACCAAATTGAGATAAAAATAAACTTATTAATAAACTAATGAATAGGAATAAATTAAAACTAAGTCTTAGCCATCTGGTTACTATATAAAAGAAAAAAGAGAAAATTATATAAAATTGAATTTCAAGTCCAATACTCCACAAATGAAGTAATGGATTAAAATTTTGGTCATCAAAATAATTATTATTAAAATAAAAAAATAGATTAGATGAAAATAAACCAGAATATATAATGGTTTTTTTGAAGTCATCAAATTCAATAGGTAAAATTAAATTTATTGTTAATGGAATTGATACAAGTATTACGAAAAAATATAATGGAGCAATTCTCCAAAAACGTTTTTTTAAAAAAATTAATACTGTATTAATATTGATATATTTGCTCTCAGAAAAAATTTTAAAAATTAAGTATCCACTTATTACTAAAAATATATCAACACCAATATAACCCCCTGAAAAAAATGATGATTTTGTGTGGAAAAGAACAACTAAAAGGATCGAAAAAAATCTTAATACATCAATTCTATTAATATATGTCATAGAATTAAAATATTATTTCAATTATAAAAAAAAACTATTTATTTTTTAAATAAAAATATTTTTTCAACTTTTTATGATATTTTTTGTCAAGTTTTTTTGTATCTGAAGAATAAAAGTTCATTACTCTCTCTTTATATTGATCAAAGTGTTTTTTTTCTAAAATTTCATATTCTTCTCTTTTAGTGATAAAATTAAAAAAATTAATTATGTATCTTAATTTAAAGGATTTATTTTTAAATGTTATTTTGATTAAGTTTATTAACTCTTTCAACCTATTGTTTTTTAAATCTTCATGAGTTCTTACTTTTTCATCTTTGTTTAAATGTGGTAAATATTTTATATTTAAAAATTTGCATAAACTTTTCATTAAAAAATTTTTATTATTATCAAAATCTTCATAAAAAAAAATTCTTGTTTTAAAAATTAGTTTATTTTTTTTTAGAATTTTAATTATTGAGTAATAATTAAAATTATTTAAAAAAACATTATCTTGATTATTATTAATTGCAAATTTCAGATCTTTTAAGAAAATATCATGTCTTCTAAGCAAGTGTTTAAATTGATTAAAGTTAGATCTTAATGCATCTTTGTGATTTCTAATAAAAATTAAAATATAAATTTTTAAATTTTTATCAAATAATCTCAGTAATCTATCTAAAATTTTTTCTGTTGTAGATATTTTATTGTAATTATAATTAATTAAAAATGCCTCATTTGAAATAAGATTTATTTTTTTTTTATTTAGTTTTTCCTTGATTTTTGGTTTAATTTTTATGACATATTTACGAAAATCTTTATCGTTTAAACAAAATATATTCTTTTCTAATTCAAATATGAACTTTGATTTATTTGGGTTTTTATAAAATTTTCCAATATAATTTATGTCAGGATGATTAGAAAATATATTTTTTTGTAAATATGTCGTCGCTGTCTTAGGATAACCTAAGTGAAGAAAAATTTTCATTAACCATATTTTTTTATTATTTTAATTGCTGCATCCAAGATAGCACCTTCTGCAGAGTTTGATTCTGTAATAAAATTAGCTGATTTTCTTGCTTCAATTCTTGCATTTTTAGGACAAATACCAAATAGACAATCTTTAAGAATTTTTGCATCATAATATCCATCACCTATATAAATTGAATTTTTTAAGCCATATTTTTTTTCTATAAACATATATCGTTCTTCAGCATTAATAAGCTCTAGTTTATAACCTAGATCATCACCAATTCTTTTTTTTGTAATTTTAAAACCTTTTTTATCTGCGGAAATGAAAGAAATGTTATATTTTTTTTTAAGTAAATTAAGCCCATCAGTATCATGTGGGCCAAAAATTTTAAATAGTTTACCACTTTTAGAGTAAATAAATTGTCCAGTAGTCATTACTCCATCTACATCAATAATAATATTTTTTTTCATCTAATTTATTTTAAATTTTTTTTTTAACCTTATAACTTGATTATTACTTAAATTTTCACCTAAATAAATATTTGCCTGGAAGCAGACCTGATAGAAATTTATTAAATCACCACTAATATAATTAAGCCTATGTTTTTCACAAATTTTTTTCAATTTAGATGAATTATTTATAGTATAATCAATTATATATTTAAAATTATCTATTTTTTTAATTTTGATTGGTAATTTATTTATATGACTCATACCAATTGGTGTACAATTTATCATTATATTTGAGTCAATATTGTTTCTATTTTTCCAGCTAAATAATTTTACGCCTTGAATTTGGATATGTTTTCTAGAGCAAACGTTAATATTTTGGAATTTTTTACTTAGTAAATAGGTTATGGTGTTAATTGCCATAGCCCCATTACCTAGGATTAAGATTTTATCTGTTTTTGTTATTGCTAGATTATCTAATACTTTTTTTATTCCCATATAATCACAATTAAAAGCTAATAGCTGATTATTTCTTTTTAAAATTGTATTAGCACAATTTGTTTTTTTTACAATTTTATCCTTCCTATTTACATATTTTAAAATTTTTTTTTTAAAAGGCATCGATACAGAGCAACCAAAAATATTTAGTTCATTTATAATATTTTTGATGTTTTTTATATTTTTCAATTTTATAGGAATATAAACAGCGTTTATTTTTTTTGTTTTGAATAAATAATTAAAAAAATTTGCTCCTTTATTTCCAGGGTGTTGTGAAATTGACAAAAATATTTTTGTTTTATTATTAATGTTTGATTTGATCATAAATTATTTTTTTTCCATAATTAAATAAAATTTTATCAAAATCTGGTGAGTGCAAGGGCGCCATGTTTAAATAAATTAACCCTGTTAAAATTTTAATTTTTTTATAATTAAGATTATTTTTTTTTAAGTATTTTTCAAAAGTGATCAAATGTTTTTTCATGATTTTATGCATTGTCTTAATTTTGAAATTACATTTATTTTTTTTTTCTTTATAAATAAATTTATTTTTTTTTATTAAATTATAATTAATTAAAATTCCTCCATATATTTTAGCTAGATCATAATGTAAATCTCCATAATTTTGGTTGCCACCAAAATCAGTTCTCCAATCAATTAAATGAAAATTATTTTTATATAAAATAATATTGTCGAATTGCAGATCACCATGAAATTGGACATTAATACTTTCGTATAATTTTGGCCAATTTATCCTAGATAATAAATAATTAACACTTGGCAACTCAATATCGTTCACAAACTTAATTTTATTTTCATAATAGGGATACTTGATTAAAAAATCATTAATTCTTGACTTAGTCTTTGTAAAGTAAAATTTTTTACAATTGGACTTTAAATTTATTTTAAATTTAGGTTTTTTCCAAAATTTTTTTTCCAAAAAATTAAGTAATTGATTAAATTTGATTGAATTTTTAACATTATAAAAAGTTTTTCCTTTAATATATTCATACACAAAAAATTGTTTCTTTGTCTCTTCTATTTTTGGGAAAATAACGTTTTTAACTGTTCTATTTACTAAAATATTTTTTTTCTTTTCATCACTAAAAAATTTTATTACTTTTTTTTTATTTATATAAACAAATTCATTTTCTTTACTGAAATCATACTTTTCGTATTTAATTATAAGAGATTTATAATTTGAGAGAGTTCCAACATCTTCCCAATTAAATTTTTTTGTATTAATTTTTTTATATTTAAGAATATTAAGGAAACCGCTTGATACTTGATATTCATTATTAATTTTTTTTGATTTTTTTATACCTTCCCAAAACAGATTATAATTGTGAACATAGCTTAATCCTATAAATTGTTTGAAATTTTGGGGACTTTGAACTTTGTCATGAATTTTTTTAATAAAACCATTTTTTGAATATAAATTACAGTATTCTTTATTATTTTTAATTGGAAAATAATTTACGCCCATCCAATTTCCATTTTCTTTTTTATATATTTTTTTATTAAAAAGCGTATCACAAGATACAAAATAAAAAGGTTTATTTAAGTATTTTTTACACTTAAGTAAACTTAATCCAGGTCCACTTTCAATTGAGTTATAATCTTTAACATTAACAAATTTAAATTTTTTATCAGGATGAAATATTTTTAAATAGTTAATTACTTGATTTTTAAAGTGCCCAACAGCAATTACAAAATTTGTTTTTTTTGGAAAGTTTTCAATAATGTAAGAAATTATTGCTTTTTTTTTTAATGGCAGCAAACTTTTATTTAAAATATTAGAATAATTTCCTAATCTTTTTCCAACGCCAGCTGTCAGAATGCAAACAGTCTTCATTATTTATGTTCTGAAAAAATTTTTCCGTCTTTTCTATTTGAGTCGTCTAAAATCCTTACAACATCGGATAGTTCAGGTGTAGATATTTCATAGAGTGTAATATTGCTAACAGCTTTAATTCTATGAATGCTATTTCTATCTACGGTAATACTTGAATATTTTCCTATTTTTTTTCTTTTATAATTTTTAATATCATAACTGTTATTTTTTTTTGCCTTAAAATTTGAGTAATACAATAATGCTGATCCATCAAAAAGAAAGTTTGTTTCTTTTTTTTTCTTATGAAATTGTAAGCTAGTTTGAAAACCTTTTATTATTAATATTTTTTTAAATGAGTAGCCATCATTTTTATTATTAATCCAAAGCTCTTTTCCCCATGGTTTTTTAACACTATAATGTTTAGAAAATTGACTAATTTTTGATTTAATAATTTTGTTTTTAGTTCTTATTCCTGCAATAAATAATTTTATATTATTTTTATAACTTTCTATTGTTTTTAAATTATGAACTTTTATTGAGCTATTTTTTTTTATTTTAAGTTTTTTATCATTGATTTTAATATTATCCCCGTTTTTAAAATCTACTATGTAAATTGTGGATGAATTATTAAAAGAAATTTTTTTTAAATCATTTTTTTTAAGATTATAAAAAAAATAAAAATATTCTTTTTTATTTTCAATATTAAATGAACTTGAGATATTATTAGATTTAATTTTTATTCCATACATAAAAAATTATATTTTATATTTAAGATATTTTGGATAATGTAAAAAGAATCTATCATAAAAAGTTTTTGTATACATTTGCATTGACCATCTACTTTTAAAACCATATTTTTCTCTCATCCAGTTTGAACCCTCAATTAACAACAATTTTAAATTTTTTTCATAAGGTTCTGTTTTTATTAAATTAGATTTATTAATTAAATAACTTTCATTTTCATTTATCTCCACCTCTGAAGTAATACCAGCCGACCAATAATTACTATATGCTTTTGCAATTAATTCGCTTTCAGTTCCATAACCTCTAAAATTACTGCCATCGTATAAAAAATTCATATAACCTGGTTTTTTTAATGAGATTATCTCCTCAATAAAATTTCTTCTCAGAACAATTGCATTATTATGTATATACCAGAAATATTTCATTTTAATTTTTTTTAAAAGTTTCTTTTCACCCCACTCGTTAGAGCAGCCAGATAATATTCCTAATCTTGGATTTTCCTTAAAAATTTTTTCAAATATTTTAAAAAAATTATTTGTTTTAATTTCTGTATCATTTGTGATTAAAAAAAAAAAATCATATTTCTTAAATTTTTTTTCTTTCCAAAGATTGCTCAAAGCAAAGTTCATTCCTCTTGGAAATCTTAGACCTTTCTTCATGGCAGATTTCCAATTAGCATGCCAAGTGTAATTTTTTGATAATTTATTACTATCTGATCCAGCTTCCACAATAAACACATCTGTTTCTTTTGTTTTTTTTAAATAACTAAACAATTTATCTGTTACTTTAGGTAAGTTTCTATTTATTATGATAGTAGCAAATTTATTCATTATATTAAATAAGTTCGAAATTTTTTAAATATCTTGTGATGCTAACTTTTAAAACATCTTTTAAAAGATTATTTAAATTAAGTTTTTTTTTATTCAAAAAATAGTCTAATTTATTTTTTATTTCTATAACCTCTGGTTTATTAAAAATATAATGACCACAGATAATGGATTTTTGTAAGTCACTTAATTTCTTTTCATCAATTACCCATTTTATCCATTTTTTTGATTCAACTGCGAGTTCTATAAAATGATTCATTTCCTTTTTTAAGTTATTTGATTTTAGAAGATTTAATAGACATAAAGTTTCTGCAACCCCAAATTCCGGAGCTACATTTGCAGCGTGGATTCCTAACCTGGGATGCCATTTTAAAGATTCATCAGATAGATAATCTGCATTGTGCTCTTTAAAAAAAATGTTATTTTTATCAAATATTTCTAATAATTTAATTAAGTGAATTTCTACAGGAATTTCGTACGAAACTCTACTTTTTGCTTCAAATGATCCAACGTTTCTTGTTTCCATAACTCTTGTACCTGATTGAGATACTACGAAAGTTACCCAAGGTGCTTTTTCTTTCTTACAAAATTTTTTTAAAATATTTAGTGTCTCTTGGAGTTCTTCAAAATTACTAGTTGATCCATTTTGTTCTTCAGTTCCAATTTCAAAAAGGATTTTTTTTTTATTTTTTTTTGAAACCTCATTGCAAAACGCATATAGTTCAAGCAATCTATCAATAGAATTTTTAAACGTTAATTTTTTTTCTATATCAATGCAAGTATCTATATGTATCATTGAAAAGTCATTTAAAATATCATCTTTAAAAGAAATTTTAGCTGACCTCATGGCATCTTTTAAATGAAGTTTATTTGTTATCTCAGTATTATTTTGCCAAGGTCCCCCATGATCTCTTGCTAAAAAAATGTTATTTTTCCTCTGTTTCTTTTTAATATATTTTGAAAAATCTTCTGTATTCCAGCCGTTTACATAACCTCCTCCAAATTCCTCTGAGTCTACTTGTCGTCGACTTGCAATTAAAATTATTGGTATATTTTTTTTATCTGATAATTCTATTGAAGCATCAACAACATTTTTACTCATCGGACCAACACATAAAAGTGTTTTTTTATTATTAATTGGATCGAATATTTTATTAAAATTTTTCATTACTAATTAAATAAGCAGAAATTTGTTTGATTCTATTTTGTTTATTAAAATATAATACATCTATAACACTAATTTTTTTTGTATTAATAAATACATTAATTATACATATAGCAATATTTTTTTTTTTATTAATTATAACTTTTCTTATTTTTATCTTTATATTCACATTCATAAAATTTTTTTTATAAAATTTTATGAATTTTTCCCTTGATTTTAAATTTATTTTCCAGTCTTTTAAAATAAAGTTGCTAGTTAATATTTTTTCTAAATTGTGTATTTCTTTTTTTTTAAAATATAAAAAATAATTTTCTATTACTTGATCTAATTTCTTCATTTATTTTCTTGTGTCTAATAATTTTCCAGAAAATTTATTATGTTTTTTGCAAATTATACCACTTAGATTCAAAAATCTTGCAAAAATCAGTTCAGATGGCATTTCAGGATGACCAATTGTTTCAGTTAATTTCTGATTGGAAATATCTTTATTTTGATTAAATTCAATTAGTTCATTTTTTTTGAGCTTAATATAGCTATGTAACTGTTCAGAGTTTTCATAGTAGGGAGAAGGATTATGATCTTTCAAAATATTCTTAGGATAAGGAAACCAGTTTGATCTAATAGCATTTATATCTGAATCTAAAATTTGAGAGTAATTTATTGGAATAAAATAATCTTTGTTGTTAAAATATACTTCCTCAGCTACCGTAAATAAATTCATTAATGGTAAAAAAAATTCTCTCCTACCGCTAAACAAAATATCTGAATAAGTAAAAAGACAATCTTCATTTTTCTCTCTTGTTGTATTCAATAAAAGCTCTGGGTATAAAAAACCAAAATCTGACCTAATTTTTGAAAAATAATTAAATGTAATTTCATTTTTTTTTTTCATACTCTAGTACTTTTTTTACCAAATGTTGAAACCTAAACCATTGAGTAGCTCTCCAATTTTTAATTTTATTTTTTTTATTTATCAACTCTGGTCCATCCGAGTAAAATACAATTATTTTATCATCATACTCATCAAGAATTTTTTTATATTTAATATCAGTCATTATGAATACTTTAGATTTCTCAGATAATGATAAAATTAAATCTTTACTTTGTTCCCAGCACCTTAATTCTCCAGTTAACAAAAAAGCTAACCTTTGATTTGTTGTTTCATTTTTAACTGTTCGATTTATGAATCTTTCTTTGTAAAATTCCTTATCTGCATAAGTAAAGAAAAGAATTAATTCATTTAAATGCTTAAGATAATTTTTTTTCTTAAACGATAAAAAGATAAATCTTAAAATTAATTTAATTAAATGAAATAGTATAGTAAGTTTTGACATTGTAGAGTATTTTATTCTTAATTGACACTAACTAAACTATTGTTTATCTTTTTTAAAGTGAAAGTTGAAAAAGCAAATTACAAAAAATATGGATTTATAATTAAAAAATCCTTATTAAACAAAAGTTATTGTAATGATCTGGTAGAATTGCTGAAAAGAAAGAAACCAAAGTTTTTAGTTCCATTTTCTAAAGAACCTATAGGATATGGCAACCTTGTTAGTAATAGATCTTTTAAAAAAATAATTAACAATAAATTTATTAACAATTTTGTTGGAGACTTAATTTCTAATGAAATAGAGTTTAATCATTTAATGATAGCAAATAAACCTGCTTGGATAGGACCAGATGCGGAATTTCATCAAGAAGTTTATAATATGAAAACATATGCTCCAGGGTATACATCAAAAGATTATAAAAAATTTATGCAAATATTTATTGCATTAGAAAATCAAACTAAAGATAATGGTAGATTAAGGATTATACCAAAGTCACATACATTGGGAGAGCTTCCAAATGAAGATTTTTTAAGTTCATCCTTTTCACATAAAAGGAGGACAAAACAATTCTATTTATTCAAAGCTGCAAAAAAATTTGGTGTTTTAGATGTTGATCTAAAAAAAGGAGACGCAATTTTTTTTAATCATCTATTAATACATGGCTCATCCAACAATATATCATCTAAAAGTAGATTTGCTATAGTGCTTCAGGCAAGAGAAAAAAATATCAAGAAAGATCAAAAAATATTTTTAAAGGAAACACGATATAGAAAAAACTTTATAATTAAAAATATTAAGTTATTAGAAAGCAAACTTAATACGACAGACAAATATAAAGATTTTATAAAAAAATAGAATGTCCTTTATCGCTCTAATTCCAGCTAGATCTGGATCTCAAAGAATAAAAAATAAAAATTTATATAAAATAAAATCAAAGCCATTAATTTATTACACTATAAAAGCTGCAAAAAAATCAAAGTTTATTAATAAAATTTATGTACTAACAGACTCACAAAAAATTAAAAAAGTTGCAGAGAGCTATGGTGCGGAAGTACCTTTTTTAAGGCCTAAAAAAATTTCTTTAGCGTCATCAAAAATGGTTACCACAATAAGATATTGTTTGAAAAAAATTAATACAATAAATCAAAAATATTTTATTTTATTACAACCAACGTCACCCCTAAGAGTAAGTAAAGATATAGATAATGCTTGTAGATTAATTCTTTCAGACAAAAAGGCAAGTGGTCTAGTTTCAACATTCCGTATGAAAGATATTTTTTTTTCAAAATTAATGTTCAAAAAAAAAAATTACATTTATAGGTTAGACTCAAAAATCAAATTTAATGAATTGTCAGTTTTTGTAAGGAATGGCCCTTCAATTTATATTGGAAAAATTAAAAAAAATTTTAACTTTTTTAATGGAAAGATTTTAAATTATGTTTTGCCTGAAAAAACCTCTTTAGATATTGATACTATCAAAGATATTAAAAAATTAAAAAAGCTATTATATTTGATTTAATTTTTTATTTTTTAACTCAAATATTTTGTCAAAACTATCTCTTAGATTATTGTCATGTGTAACAATTATAACTATTTTTTTATCAGAATATTTTTTTATATTATTTATAATTGTTTTTGAAAGATTTTTGTCTAAATTTGAAGTTACTTCATCTAAAATAATTATTGGACTATCTTTATAAAAGGCTCTAGCAACAGCTAACCTTTGAATTTGACCACCACTAAATTTGTTTCCAAATTCACCAACTTTCGAATTAATTCCATTACTTAAAGTATTAATAAATTTATCAGCACCACTAATTTTAATTGCATTATCAATTTTTTCGTCCGATATTTCAGTTTCATTTACACCAAAAGCAATATTTTTTTTTATTGATTCATCAATTAAATAAAAACTTTGAGGGACATAACTCACAAAGTTGTAAAGATTGATTGAATTTTCTTCTACTTCGATATCTTCATTTAAGATAATTTTTCCTCTCGATGGTTTAATTAAACCTGAGCAAATATTTAATAAAGTTGTTTTCCCTGTGCCTGACCCTCCTATAACACCTGTGATTGTATTTGATTTAAAATCAATATCTATATCTTCTAAAATTGAGTTCTCAGCATCATATGAATGGAACACTTTTTTTATTTTTAAACTGTGCAGATTTTTAATCTTAAAATTTAAATTTATATCAACTGATTTATTTTCATTAATAATCAGATAATTATTTATTTTGTCTAAAGCAGTATAATTTCCTCTTACTTTAGAATACGCATTAGCAATAGTTTGAACTAATGGAAGCATTTTATAAATTGCTATGAGATAAATTGAAATTAAAGGCAAGAATTCAAGAAACTTAAAATTATTTATTTTAAGAATTAAAACTATTAAAGTAAAAATTATAATTGCTAAAATTTCACTTATATTTTTAGGTAGAATAGATATCAATACATTTCGATTAATTGATTTATTTATTTTATAGTGAACATTACTCAATTCGTTTAAAAAATAATTTTCTGCGTTAAAGATTTTTAACTCTTTAAAATTAATAAAAGATTCTGTTAAAAGTTTATGTCTTATTTCAGTATTCTTGGTTATAATTTTACTATTGTTCTTTAATACTGTTTTTAAAAAACTAAATAAAACAAAATAAATTAAAGTGAAAATTAATATAGATCCAATTGATAAATAAAAGTTTACCATCGTAAGAGATATTATTATTACAATTAAAGGGATTATTCTTGAGTTTAAATTGAGTAAGGGGCCGATTATTTGAGCATTTAATCTCCCAAGTTCTATTGTCATTGAATTTATATATTCAGACGTGTTGTTCCTTATAAACTTGTAATAGTCTAAACTAAATAAATTATTTAATGAAATTTGAAAAAGTTTATTATTTATTTTTCTAGCAATAGTATAAGTGTAATTAGTTGTAATAATATTTGCTGCATTTGAAAGTATAAAAATTAATATTATAAAAATTATTATAACTCCAATTATTTCTGTTTCATTTAAGTTCAAATTTTTAAGATAATCTTTTTTATCAATATAATTTTGGACTATTTGAAAATTTGTTAGAGACGCTATAAGTGGCCCTATACTTAAAATTGAAACAATATTTATTATTGACGTAATAAATATCATAATTTGTAGTTTTACAAATTTAAGTTTAATCGATTTGCCAAGTAATGATATTAAGAACTTTGTTTTATCAAGCATTTTGAGAACTGAAGATAATTTTCATTTTCAATTAATTATACAATAAAATTTAATAAACAGTTATACACTGCCATTCTTTATGATAACTATAAATTTAATGCAAAAATTAAATTTTAAATATTTAGCATTTCTATTAATATTGATTTTCTTTATTAATTACAGAGATTTTTTAAATGTATTAAAAATTTCTTTTGCTGAAGATTTATTTAGTTATTACAAATATCAAAATATCATTTTTTTTTATGTAAATGGTGATGTTAATTTTAAAGATTATATCCCAGTCAATACAAGGTTTTTAGGACTTTTTTTACAGTATTTGATTTATGAATTAGTCCCATGTATTAATATGAAATCAATTTCTTTTCCACAAGATTATTACTGTGCCACTTATAGCTTAGTTTTTTTGAATTATATTATAAAAATTCTTTTGTTTGCAATCGTCTATATATATTTAAAGTTGAAAATTAACTTCTCCGAAAATTTAGTTTTTTTAGGTATTTTAGTTTTTGTAATACTGCTTGAGCATTTAGAGCAGAATACTATGGATAGAATAGCTGTTTTCTATTTATTTCTCTGCTTACTTTTTGATGAAAAAAAATACTTTGGAAATTTACTTATACTCTGTTCATTTTTAGTAAATGAAAAAATTATTTTAATATTAGGAATTTATTATTTCATTAAGTACATAATTTTATTCAAAACAAAATATAAGTATTGTTTTATATCAATATGTTTTTCATTAATTTGTTATTTATCAATAATATTTATATTGATAAATTTTTATGATTTTTCATTCCATCCTTATTATGAAGGTATAAAAATTAAAAATTTACTATCTATTTTCAGTTTCTATGATTTATCTATATTATCAAATTTTGTTTTTCCTATGATAATTTGTTTGTCTCCATATATAATTAGCTTACTACAAAAGAATAAGTTTAATTTAGATTTTTCGTATTACGAAATATTAATTATTATTTCTTTATTAATTTTATCTATGGGAGGTGGGTTAAAAAATTTGGGACGATACTTTTTTCATACATTACCAATATGGTTACCTTTATTTACTGCTCAAATTTATTTTTTAATATCTAAAATTTCAAATAAAAAAAGTGAATAAACTAAAAAATTTTTTTCCATTGATAATTTTTGGATATAATAGGCCTGAACATATAAAAAATTTGATTTTAAGTATAAAAAAATATAAAAATTTGAAAAAACATAAAATTTACTATTTTAATGATGGCCCAAAAACAATAGAGGATTACCTTAAAATAAAAAAAATTAAAATTATTTTATCAAATTCAAAAATTAAATTTGAAACAAAAATTTTTAGAAAAAAAAATATAGGCCTTTCAAAAAGTATAATTTCCGGTGTTAATCAAATATTAGAAAAAAATTTAGCCGCGATAGTTATTGAAGATGACCTTATTCTTTCTAAAAACGCAATTGAATTTATTAATTATTATCTAGATAAATTTAAAAATTCTAAAATAACTGGAAGTATTAGTGCATACTCTTATATTAATTTTATTCCAAATTATTATGTGAAAAATAATTATTTCACAAAGCGACATTCAAGTTGGTGCTGGGGAACTTGGTCAAAAGTATGGAATAAAATAAATTGGAACAAAATAAATTATAAAAAACTTTATAAGTTAAAAAAATTTGAACCAAAATTAAATGATTTAGGTTATGACTTAAAATATTTTTTGTGGGCAAACGACAAAAAAATAATTAATTCTTGGGCAGTGAAGTTTAATGCTTTTTGTGCATTAAATAAGCTTACCAGCATACAGCCCAGTAAAAGTTTGATAATAAATAAAGGCTTTGATGGGTCTGGTAGCCACAGCTTTATGCCAACTATAAGAAAACTTTTTTATAAAAATAATTTAAAATTAGAAAATAATAAATTAAATAAATTTGATATTATATTAAATAAGCCAACAATACATTTTAAAATTAAAAATTATCATAAACCTAGTTACAGATTAAAATTTCTATACTATATAAACAAAATTTTTAGATGATTATAAAAAAATTTAATAATGCAAGAAAATATTTTTTTGAGCATGGTCTGTATTTTTTTCTACTTCAATTATTAAAAAAAATTGGTTTTAAACCGAATTACACAAATTACTTAGAAAAAAGGAAATATTACTTAAAAAAACTAATATTCAATCAATTTGGAAACAAAATAATCTCAGGAAATTATAAAGATGTTTATTTATGTGATAATTTTTTTTGGAATGAGTTTGACTCCGTCTCTAAGCTATTAGGCACTTATGAAATTGAAGTTCAAGGTGAAATAAAAAATATATGTGATACGAATAAAGTTAAAACAATCGTTAATTTTGGAGCTGGAGAAGGATATCATCTTTGTGGTTCAATTAAAAAAAACTTAGCTCAGGCTGGTGTTGCCTTTGAACTGAATCAAAATTCAAGAAGAGCTTTATTAGAGAATTGTAAAAAAAATAATATTACTCAAAAAATTAGTATCAATGGAGAAATTAACAAAGATAATTTTAAGAATGAGTTAAAATCTATAAACTTAAGTAAATCTTTATTTTTAATTGATATCGAAGGTTATGAATATAAATTATTGACTGATGAAAATATTGATTTTTTGTCAAAGTCTTTTTTGATAATTGAATTACATTTTGAGAACAGTGAAAATTTATCACATTATTCAAAAGATTTAATCTTAAAATTAAAAAAAAAATTTAATCTAAAAATAATGAAAATTGATTATTCTAAAAGAAAAATCCCAGAAGATAATTTTTTAAGATTTCTAACAGATGATGAAAGATTAATTTTAATTTCGGAAAATAGAAACTCACTAATGTCATGGGTAGTTGCAACTCCTCATGAATAAAAAAAAATTTTTACTAGTTGAGTGTTTTGCCCATTTCCAAAATGCAAAAGAGACTTATAAATTTTTTTCTCAAAAATATGATGTAAAAGTATTCACACTAACTAAGTTCTCTAACAATTTTGGATTACCAAATAATTCGATAATACATTCAAAATATTATTTTACTTTTTATGCAAAGTTATATTTTTATAGTTACTTATATGATTTTATTTACATTTCAACTCCTCCAGAGTATCCAGATAAAATAAAATGTTTAAGAGATTTTTTTATTTTTATTTTTCATTATATATTATTCTTATTTCAAATTTTATTACATAAAAGTAAATTAATATTCCAAATTAGATCCATACATAGATACATTCCATCGTGTGAAGTTTTAAGCAGAGATAAATCTTTTTTACCATATCTTAGATATTATTTTATTCATCTAGTTAATAGAATTGTATTAGAGAGTAATTTTTTAAAAAAAAGTTTTAAAAATAGAATTAGACAAAAGAATAAAAATAAATTGATTTCTCATTTTTATATAGCCCATCAAAATTCAAATAAAATCTACAAATATGATAAAAAGAAAATTAGAATAGGTGTTTTGGGCCAAATAGACCCTTTGAGAAAAAACTACAAATTATTATTAAATGTATTTAGCAAAAAATCACTAAAATCTAAATTCAAATTAATCTTTTTAGGAAGAGCAATTAATTCCAAATCAACAGAAATAATAAATGAATTTAAAAAAAATAATATTGATTTTATTTATTCGAAGAAGTATATTTCAAATAAGAAATTTAATAAACTTGGAAAAAGTTGTAAATTTTTAATTTCCTTAAATACAAAAAAAAATTATTACGGAAAATATAGATTAAGTGGTAGTTTCGGAGATGCAATAATATTGAAAAAATATTTAATTGCTCCTGATTTTGAGGATCCTCATAGAGAATTTAAAAATTTTACATCTTATTTTGATAAAAAAAATGACCTAATTAAGTTATTGAATTACAAAAAGCATATGAAGATAAATTTTAGTAAATTTGAAGCTAAAGGTAATTTAGTAAGAGTCATTCAAGAATTAGAATTATGAAAAAAATTTTAATAACAGGATCAGATGGATTACTGGGTTCACAACTGTGTAAAGATTTTCTTAAAATAGGAATGAAGGTTGTCGGTATCGATAATCAAAATAAATATGGCAAAATAAATCTTAATTTTAAAAAAAATAAAAACTTCACTTTTATTAAAGGTGATTGTGCAGATTATAAATTGATGAAGCGTATTTCATTAAATTGTGATTATTTCATTGCAAATGCTGCCTTAGTTTCTGGAATAAAATTGATGAGTTTAAAGCCATATGATTTTTACAAAAAAAATGAGGAAATAAGCCAAACAGCAATACATATTGCATTAGAATTAAAAAAAAAAAACAACAAATTTAAATTTATTTTTATTTCATCAAGTATGGTTTATGAAAAAAATAAGAAAAAATATTCTTCAGAGATTGATTCAGAAAATATTTCATATCCCAAAAATTTTTATTCTTTTCAAAAGCTATCAACTGAAAGAAAAATACTATCTGCAAATCAACAAGAAAATCTAAATTATATTATAATTAGACCGTTTAATATTGTTGGTAAAGGAGATGAATATTTGTTTAAGAAGTCAACTCATGTGATCCCAGATATTATAAGAAAGATCGATAAAAACCCTAAAGTTATAAATATTTATGGAAACGGAAATCAATCGAGAAGTTTTATACATTATGAGGATGTTTCCCAAGTAATTTTAAAATCTACAATTAATAATAAGATTAGAAAAGAAATATTTAATGTTGGGAACGAAAAACAGTATAGCATCAACGAAATAATAAACAAAATATTAAAAATTAAAAAAATCTATAATTTAATCGTTAAAAAAAATAAAAGCTTTAAAATTGATGTAATAAATAATGGTGCAAATATAAAAAAAATAAAAAAAGTTTTAAATTTTAAATTAAAATATAACATAGATGATATTATTAAAGATTATTTATTAAGATAATTTTCTAGTATGACTAAAATTCTACAAATAGGGTCAAATTTTGGTCTCTCTCATTTAAAAGCTGCTAAAAATATTAAAAATTTTAGAATTACTGCTATCTCAAGTCCAAATATTGGTAATAAAAAAATAAACAGTAAAATAAATAAATATACAAATTACAAATTAGCTATTCAAAAAGAAAAACCTGATATAATATTCTTAGCAATACCACCTAAGTTTCAAGAAAAAGTTTTAAATTTTATTCTTTATAAAAATATTTCACTACGTGCTATTTTTTTGGAAAAACCTATAAGCACTTCTTACTTAAAAACAAAAAAATTAATTAAAAATTTACAAAAAAAAAATATTTTGTTCTTGGTAAATTTCATTTTTGTTCAACTGAATAGTTTTAAGAAAATGATCAAGTTATATGATTTAAAAAAAGTAAAAGAGATAGATTACAAGTGGTATTTTCGACAGTCGTACTTTGAAAACAAGATAGATACCTGGAAAATTAGACCATCAGAGGGTGGTGGTTTAATAAATTATTATTTAATTCATGTATTTTATAACCTGCTGTGCATTTGTAAGAATTTAAGAATTGAAAATTTTACTGTCAAAAGAAAAAAGGTTTTAGAAGAAATATCTATTATTTGTAGAAGTGGAAGAAAAATAATCAATATACATATGCATATCAACTCACCCAAAAGACTACATGAATTAAAATTTGTCAACTATAACGATAAAGTACATTTTATAAGAAATAAATCTAAAAATTGGACAAAAAACTTTTACTTTAATATCCATAAAAATTTAGATAAAAAAAATTTTTCAAGAGTAGATTTAACCAAAAAAAATTTATCTCTTTTAAATAAATATATAATTGGTAAAAAAAATTCTAAAAACATTGAAAATCACTATCATTTAGTGCTAAAAGCACATTCTTTGTGTGAAAGAGTCATAATAAAATTAAATAATGAAAAATATTAAACATAATTATTCTAAAGGTAAAATAAATTACTGCCAAATATGTAATTCAAATACTATAAAAAAAGTAATGGATTTTGGTTATCAACCATTAGCAGATGATTTAGTAGAAATTAATCAAAACATATCAAAGCAATTTTTTTATCCTCTAACAGTTAATTTGTGTAAAAAATGTTCATTGTTGCAAACAGGATATATAGTGGGTGATGAAATATTATATCCAAAAAATTATCATTATACCCCTGGTATTTCTAAATCCGTTGTTGAAAATTTTAAAAATTTATCGTCTCAAATTTCAAAAAATTATAAAATTAAAAAAAAAGATTTAATTGTTGATATTGGATGTAACGATGGATCGTTATTATATGAATTTAAAAAACTTGGTTTTAAAAAACTGTTAGGTGTTGAACCAACAGATACAGTTTTTAGGGCAAAAAAAAAGAAAATAAACGTGATAAATGATTTCTTTAATTTTAGATCATCAAAAAAAGCTTTGGAAAAATTTGGTAAAGCAAAAATAATTACAACTACAAATGTTTTTGCCCACACAGATAAATTAGGAGATTTCTTAAAAGGTGTTAATAATTTAATTGATCAAGATGGAGTTTTTATTGTTGAAAATCATTACTTACTCGATGTGATAAAAAAAAGTCAATTTGATACTTTTTATCATGAACATTTAAGAACTTATTCTTTAAAAAGTTTAATTAAATTAATGAAATATTATAATTTAAATATAATTAATGCTTACACTAGTAATAGATATGGTGGAAATATACAGGCTCATTTTTCAAAAGAAAATCAAATTAAAATTATAAGTAATATAAATAAAATTTTAAAAAAAGAGAGTAAAGCAGGGTTAAATGAGGAAAAAACTTATAAAAATTTTTTTGACAAAATACATATTGCTAAAGATAATTTACACAAATTTTTAAAATATAATAAATATAAAAAAATTGTTGGAAAATCATTTCCTGCAAGGGCTTCCGTCTTAATTCATTTCTTTGAATATTTAAAAAATTATATTGATATAATTTATGAGCAACCTTCTTCAAAAAAAATTGATCATTTTGTCCCTGGAACAAATATTCAAATAAAATCAAGTATAGGTCTGAAAAAATCTAAACCTGATATTATTTTAATCTTTGCATGGCATATGTTCGATGAAATAAAAAAAAAATGGATTAAAAGAGGTTTGACAAAAACTAAATATATTAAATTATTACCAAAACTAAAAGTTAAATAAAAAATTATGAAAAATTTTTATAATACGATTAAAAGACAAATTAATAGAATTTCTCCAAAAAATAAAAAAATTTTAGTTACTGGCTCTTCAGGATTTATTGGTCAGCATTTGATTGACTTATTGGTAGAACTAGGAAATGGAAATAATAAAATATTTGGTATAGATATTGTTCAGCCAAAAATTAAATATGAAAATTTTAAATTTATAAAAAAAAGTTTATTTAAAATTAAAAACAGTGATTTACCAAAAATTAAGTTTGATTATGTAGTTCATCTAGCAGGTATACCATCTCCCACATATTACAAAAAAAATCCAATTGGTACAATTTATCTAAATTCAAATTTAACAGAAATCTTAATTAAAAAATGTTTAAGAGATAAATCAAAATTTATTTATTTTAGTTCAAGCGAAATATACGGTAATCCTTCATCTGAATTTATACCCACAAAAGAAAATTTTAATGGAAATGTCTCCTCAATTTCAGATAGGTCCTGTTATGATGAAAGTAAAAGAATGGGTGAGACCTTAACATATATTTATAAAAATTATTATAACTTAGATGCAAAAATAATTAGACCTTTTAATTTTTATGGCAATGGCATGAAATCAAAAGATAAAAGAATTATACCTCAATTTTTTTACCAATCTCTTAAAAATAGAAACATAACTGTTTTTGATAAAGGTTTGCAGACCAGATCTTATTGCCACATAAATGATGCTATAATAATGATTGTTCATATCATTTTTAAAGGTAAAAATTTTGTTTACAATGTAGGTAATCCAAATGAAGAGAAAAATGCTTTAGAAATAGCCCAATTAATTAAAAAAATATGCAAAAGTAATAATAACATAACTAAAATTTCTTATCCCAAAGATTACCCCTCAGATGAACCATTGAGGCGATGTCCAAATATACAAAAGTTTATTAAAGAATTTGGCTATAAACCAAAAATAAACCTTCAGAAAGGACTTGAAGAATTTAAAAATTACGCCTCAGATAATTTTTAAAAATTTTAATATTATTACCTTAAACATTGATATCGCTACTTTTAATGAACTATAAAAATTGCCCGTGTAACTAGAGGACCCAATTCTTTCTTTATACTTTACAGGGATCTCAACGATATTTTTGTATTTATTTATTAAATTTAAAGTAAGCTCAACTTGAAACTCTGGACCTGAAAATATTATATCGTTACAAAATGAGAGATATATTTCTTTTTTAACCAATCTGAAGGAACAACCAACATCTGATATATTGGGTCCATTAAAAAGTATTTGAATTATTTTTGCATAAATAAAGTTTCCAAACTTTAAGTAAAATTTTTCTATATTCCTAGTTCTTGAACCAAAAACAATTTCATGACCTTGATCTAATTTTTCTAAAAATTTTTTAACATCAGAGACACTAAACGATGCATCTGGTTCACAAATAAAAAAATAATCTGATTTATTAACATCACAACCTTTTTTGACTGCAGCACCAAATCCTTTTTTAGTTTCCAAGTAGTATTTACCATTGTTATTAATTATCTCTTTTTTTGTATTATCTTTTGAGTTGTTATCCACACATATTATTTCTTCAAATTTATTAAGAGATTTTAGTTCCTTAATAAAATTTCCAATAGTCTGTCCTTCATTATATGCAGGTAGAATAATAGATAAGCTTTTCATTTAATTGGATTTTTGTAATTTGAAAAAAATTATAAAATAAAAAAATAACAGGATAATATAGAGTATATATATTTCTATCATATTGCATAGAAATATGGGAATTGTTATAAATACGTAATAGACAATCAAAGTTTTTTTAATTCCAAACTTATACAGTAACAAATGGTGAAGATGATTTCGATCTCCTTCAAATGGATTCTTCTTATTTAGTAACCTTGTTACAAATAATCTCATCATATCAATTCCTGGAATGAAAAAAACTAACACAATTTTTTCTACAGAAATTTGCATATCATTCATTTGCATATTGTAGTCGTAAATAATTAAGATAGATATGATGCCTGAAATAAAAATTGAACCAGAGTCACCTAAAAAAAATTTTTCTTTATAGATTTGAAAAAATTGAAGAAATAAAATAATTATTAATAAAATTTTAAATTGATTAAATTCGCTAAAAGGAAAAAATATACAGCTTATTGTTAACCAAATAATTGCAATACCGTTTGCTAGGCTATTTATTCCATCAGACATATTAAAAGCATTTATAAGTAGAGATATACAAAGTGCTGTTATTAATGAACCTGTTAATGGTTCAATTTCAAAAATTTTTTCAAAAGTTTCAAAGTAAATTTTCCCAAGTATAAGCTCTTCAAAAACAAAAAAAATTATTAGTAATGAGTAAATGTAAATAACGGATAGTTTTAGATAACTTTTTAAATTTAATATGTCATCTAATAATCCTAAAAAAAAAAACGGAATTAATAGTAACAAGTAATTTAAGGAAAAAATTTGTTGATTGATTAATATATACTTATCAATAAAAAAAATAATTATAACATAAACGAAAATCATCAGCCCACCTACAATCGGTGTATTATTTTTATGTATCTTTCTTTTTAGGTCTGGTTTATCAACCAGCTTCATTTTTTCTGCAATTTCTAAAGAATAGGAGTTAAAGATTAATATTAATAATATAGCTAAAAAAAAAAAAATTAACGTTTGATATATTATTATCATTTCTGAAATGTTGATTTTAATATAAGCATATAAACAATAAATGTAAAAAAATATCTTATAGTAGATTTCAGTCTAATTAAAAATATGAAAAATAAAATTGCTATAATCGGAATGGGCTATGTGGGTTTACCTTTGGCAATAGCTTTTTCTAAAAAATTTAAAGTTTTGGGTTATGACGTTGATAAAAATAGAGTAAATGAGTTAAAAAAGAATATTGATAGAACAAATGAAGTTAATAAAAAAAGTTTTAATAACAATGTCAATTTTACAACAAAAGAAAAAGATTTAATTGACTCCAATATATTTATAGTAACAGTCCCTACGCCCATAAAAATAAACAAGGAACCTAATTTAAAACCATTAAAAGAAGCCTGTTTACTTATTGCGAGGTTTATTAAGAAAAAAAGTTTTGTAATATTTGAATCAACAGTTTATCCGGGGTGCACAGACGAATACTGCATTCCTCTTATTGAAAAGTTTTCTGGTTTTAAAATTAATAAAGATTTTTATTGTGGTTACAGCCCTGAAAGAATTAACCCAGGAGATAAAAAACATAGATTAGAAAATATTAAAAAAATTGTGTCAGGATCAAATCCTTATAGTCTAAAATTTATAAATAATTTGTATAATAAAATAATTAAAGTAGGGACGGTAAAAGTTAGTAGTATAAAAATTGCAGAAGCTGCCAAAATAATTGAGAATACCCAAAGAGACTTAAATATTGCATTCATGAATGAACTTTCCCTACTGTTTAAAAAAATGAATTTAGATAGTGAAGAAGTCATAAATGCAGCATCAACAAAATGGAATTTTATAAAATTTAAACCTGGTCTTGTTGGTGGACATTGTATTAATGTGGATCCTTATTATCTAACTTATAAAGCAAAAAAAATAGGATATGATCCTAAAATAATTTTAGCTGGAAGAAATTTAAACGATGCCATGGCAAAAAATGTTGTACAAAATTATTTAAAAAAAACCCAAGAAAAAAATAATAAAAGAAAAAAAATTAAAACATTGATAATGGGAATAACATTTAAAGAAAATTGTCCTGATATTAGGAACTCTCAAATAATAAAAATTTATAATTTATTGAAATTAAAATCTCAAACAATAGATGTATACGATCCAGTTTGTGATAAAGAGTTATTATATAAAAAACATAAAATTAAATTAATCAAAAACCTAAATAAAGATTATGACGGTGTTATAGTTGCTGTGGCGCATAAACAATTTATAAATTTAATTAAAAATAAAAAAATATTTAAATCAAAAAAAACGATAATTTATGATTTAAAGCATTTAATTCCAAAAAAATTTTCATCTATGAGATTATAATTTAGTATAATGCCAACATTTTTCTTGAGTAATATTAATAATATTCTTAACAACTATTTATATCATTATATAATTATTTTATTTCTATTTTACGGAAATTTTACAGCAATATCTAATATAACTTTTTTTTTATCACCAATTTTATTTTTTAGAGACTGTTTATCCTCTAATAATAGATCGTTAATAATTTTTAGTAAAAAAAAAAAATTAATTGATGTTTTTTTTTTTAAAAGATTTTTATATTCTTTTACAATATTATTGTTATATATATTATTTAAAGAATATATATTTGACATAAAATCACAAAAATTAGATTTATTAATTTACTCAACAGCATTAATAATTTTGATATTATGGTTAAATGAAATTGTTATTTCATTTAACGAAATAAATAAAAACTTTGCTCTACAAAAAATTCAACTTTTTTTACTAACTTTTTTATATGTATTAATTTTTCTATTTTTTTTTCTAGGAGTAAACATATATACGTTAATTGTTATTAATTTATTGACTTTCTTAGTTTTTTTTAAAAATTTCAATTTAAAAAATTATTTAAAAAGTAAACTAATTTTTGATTTCAAAAACTTTGTTGATACAAATTTATTTTCCACATTTGCTCTTAGTTTTGTTAGTTTAACTTGGCGAATAGTTATATTTTTATATTTAGATAATGAATTGGCAGGAATATTGTTTGTAATTTTTGCATTTGCCACATTTCCTTCTACACTTTTGAACAACAATATAGGAGCTTCTTTAGAAAATCTTTATTTTAAAAATAAACTTTTTTTTCGATATCTTGTTTTTTTATTTTTTACAGCTTTATATTGTGTTGTTTTATCTTCGATATATTTATTTTATATCGCCAAAACAGGTGACTCAGAGCTGAGCAGTTTTTATCTTAAAACAACATTTTTTTCATATTTTGGAAGTGTATTAATGATGATTGGCATCTCAAAAAGAATTTCTAATTTAAGTAAAAATAAAAATAAAACATATAAAATTGATATAATTTATAGTGTAATAAATTTATCTTTAATTTTTCTAGTAATTTTAATTTCATCAACTGTAAATACATTCTATTTGTTAACTTTTTTTTCAGGTTTATTTTCATTGATTTATTACAAATTTGATTATGATAAAAAAATACAGACTAGAATTAGTTAGGCTGTTTAATATTAAAATAGGATTTTTTATAATTAATATCCTATTATATTTTTTTTTAATTCCATTATTTGAGGCTAATAAATTAATTACAACTATTTTATTTTTATTATGTTATATCTATGTTTTTCTTAGTTTTTATAAAAAAACAATCTACTTTGAGAAATTTCTGTCAATTTTTTTATGGTTTGGATTTTCATTTAAAATTTCATTACCATTTTTAGTTGATAGTTTTGGCTTTACTCCAGTAAGGTTTTCTGAAATTCCAAGTCAAATTCAATTCAGCGTTGATAATTATAATGACGCTGTAATTTATTCTATAGTTGGATTTTGCGGTTTTCTAACTGCACTATTTTTGAGAAAAAAATATATATTTAATTATGACAATGAAATACAAAAAATTGACCACCCTATTAAGAATTTTTATATAAAAAATTCAAAAAAAATTATTTATCTTTTTATTTTTATATTTTTACTTTCAGCAATCATTAATTTACAATTTGAAATTTATCAAAAAGGAATTAATTCTTATGTAACATCTTTTTTACTTATAAATATTTTTAAATGGTTAATGCTAATGGGCTTTACATCATATGCATGTTTTATTGTTTTTTATGAATATGTTTATAAAGATAATATTTTATTTCCATCAATAATATTTGTTATCGAATCTTTTTTTTCAAATACCTCTATTTTAAGTAGATCATATATATTTCATATAAGTATTTTATTTTTAACTCTAAATGATTTTTTTCGTAAAAAAATTTTAAAAAAGATTTATATTCTATATTTTACTATTTTTTTTGTAATTCTTTTACTATTTTTAAATATTTTCTTAACACAAAACTTAAGAAATTGTTTGATGGATTCGAAATTAGAACATAATTCTAAAAATTTATTTATTCACAAATGTTTTTTTAAAGAAAAAATATTTGAAGATAACAAGATTAAAAATAATAATTTTAATCAAAGGGTCAATAACAGCAGTGTAATTATAAATACAGGAAAAAAAACATTAAGTTTATTATTAAATAGGTGGGTGGGGTTTGACTCATTAATAGTGATAATGAGTAAAAAGAATGAACTGAATTTTAATTTATATAAAAAATTTCTTGGTGAGAAAAAATCTTCATCTGAACATAGTTATTATGAAGATTTTTTTTTAGAATTTGAATCAGACATGAGGGATAGGTCTAATCAAATTTTTTTACCAGGCTATATTGCTTACCAATCAATATCTGGCTCAAAATTATTTGTTTTTATTAGTTGTTTTTTTATTGCCTTAATAGGCTCAATTATAGAGAAAATTGCATATAGAACATCGTTTAAAAATTTTATTTTTTCAGGCTTTATTTCTTATGTATTAGTTTTTAGAATAATTCACTTTGGTTATATCCCTTTAAATTCTTTGATTTATCTATTTGTCATTTTATTTACTATTTATCATATAAAGTTTATAAATTTTTTAGTAAATAAACTAATTAACTAAATGATTGTTCTTGGAATAAACGTATATCATGCAGATACTTCTGCAGCACTGATGATTAATGAAAAATGTGTTTCTGCAATTGAAGAAGAAAGATTTACTAGAATTAAACATTTTACAGATATTCCAATTAATTCAATAAAATTTTGTTTAAGAAAAAATAAATTAAAATTATCAGATATTGATTATATTACTGTAAATTATAATTCTTTATATAATTTAAAAGAAAAAATTTTGTTTTCCTTAAAAAATATAAACAAGGAAACCTTTAAAAAGATTTTATTTTTAAATAAAAAAAAAAATTTAAAAAAGTTTTTAGAAGATCAATTTTCATCAAAAATACGGGCAAAAATAATCTTTGTTCCTCACCACTATGCTCACATTGGCTCTTCATTTTTACATTCAGGATTTGATGATGCTTTAGGCATAACAATTGATGGTTCAGGGGATTTTTCAACAATGGAAACATATCTGTTACGGGATAAAAAGATTAAATTAATTGATAAATCTATTTATCCCAATTCATTAGGAATTTTTTATCAAGCATTTACCCAATTTCTTGGTTTTAAAAAATATGGAGACGAATACAAAGTTATGGCTTTAGCTGGTTATGGCGACAAAAAATATATTAATAAAGTTAAAAAAGTAATTGATTATGATAAAGACGGAAATTTCAATTTAAATCTTAATTATTTTACACATCATAGATCTTATCCAAATTTCAATTCTAATGATGGAATACCAAGATTTGGGAGATTGTATAGCAACAAATTAATTAGTTTATTTGGAACAAGTAATAAAAATAAAAAACAAATATCAAAAAAATACAAAGATATTGCCGCCTCTGTACAGCATATATTTGAGGAAATAATATTAAATAAATTAACCTATCTAAAAAAAAAATATCATAAAAAAAAATTAGTAGCTTCAGGGGGGTGTTTTTTTAACACTAAATTAAATGGTGTTTTAAATGACAGTAAATTATTTAGTGAAATTCATATTAATGCAAACGTAGGTGACGCAGGTGGTGCTTTAGGTAGTGCTTCTTATTTTTTAAGTAAAAAAATTAAAAATTTTAAAAATATAAAAAAAAATAATATTTTTTTGGGGTCCTCATATTCAAATGATTTTATAAATAAAAACATCATTAAAAAATTTAATTTAAATAAATCGCCAACAATAAAATTTAAATATTATAATAACTTTTCATCTCTAACAAAATTTATTGCGAAAGAACTTGCAAAAAATAAATTAGTAGGGTGGTTCCAAGATAGATCTGAATTTTCACCTAGAGCACTTGGAAATAGGTCCTTGCTAGCAAACCCAACTAATCCAAAGATAAAAGAAATTATAAACATGAAAATAAAAAAAAGAGAAAAATTTAGACCATTTGGAGCTTCAGTTATAAACAAATTTAAACATGAATACTTTGAAAATTCTCAAAATTCAAATGCTATGAACTTCGTTTTTAAAGTAAAGTCAAAAAAAAAGAAGAAAATATCTAGTGCAGTGCATGTAGATTCAACTACTAGAGTGCAAACAGTTTCCAGAAAAGACAATAAAAAATTCTACGATCTTTTAACAAAATTTTATAAAATAAAAAAAGTACCAATGTTGATAAATACATCTTTTAATGTTGACGAGCCAATTGTTAATAGTCCAATAGATGCCTATGAAACATTTTGTAAAACAAATATAGATATTTTAGTATTACAAAATTTTATTTTAACGAAAAAAAATTTATAATTTGAATAGAGATTTAGTAAATAATTCAAGGGATTTAATAGTAACTCTAATATTTTCGGTAAGTATTTTTTTTTGGAATTCAAGCTTATTCGAATTTGAACTAAGATTTTTAATACTTTTTTTGCTTTTTACAAATATTTTAATATTAAAAAATAATTTTAATTGGTTTTCTATTTTTATTATTTTTCACTCTATTGTAGTTTCTATTTTGTCAGAAACTCCAATAAACAACAAATTATTAATTACTTATCTATTTTTATATCTCATCAGCTCAATTACATTTTTTTATAGCGATTTTTTAAAAAAAAAAATTTTGTCAATGATTTACTTTTTTGTATTTTCTTTATTTATCTTAATAATAATTCAAGTTATTTTTTTTGATAATGAAAATATTAATATAAATAACTGCTACCTTGGTTGTTTTTCAATAAAAAAATTTATATATCAGGAAAATTCTCATTTTGGAGTTACTATTGCTCCTGTTTTGATTTTTCTAGTCATTAATATTTTTGAAAAATTTAATTTAAAAAAATTTTTTTCTTTATTATTTTTAATGTTAATCGCTTTTTATAATTATTCTAATTCATTGTTATTGATTATTTTTTTAACATCAATTGGAATGTTATTTTTTGACTATAAATACTTTATGTCTAAAAAAATAATTGTTGTTTTTTTTTTACTAACATATTCTTTAACTCTTTATCTAAGCAATAGTTTTAATTTTAACCAAAGATTTGTTATACAAAAATTTGATTTTCCAAAGGTCTCGAAAATAGATGATAATAAAAATTTTAAAGATAATGGCGAGATAGTTTATGAAATCTCATCATTAAATTTATCTACTGAAGTTATATTAAAATCATTTAAAATTTCTTTGTATTCATTTAAGGATAGTATTTTTGGCGTAGGTATCAATAATTTTGAAAATGCACATGATAAATATGTTGATAAAATTAACGTTGTACACCATGAAACTAAATTACTAAATAAACAAGATGGCACAAATAATTTTAATAAAATATTTACAGAGTTTGGAATATTTGGCTTACTTTACCTATTTAGTTTGTTTTATTTTTTCTTTTTTTCAAAGCAAAGGATTGATTATAAATATTTTATAATAAGCTTAATTAGTGCTCAAACTTTTATAAGGGGCTACGGATATTTTAATGGTGGATTTTTTATAATATTATCATTGATAATTTATGATGTTTACTACAAAAATAGCATTTTAAAAAAAATTTTGAATATAAAATAAATAAAAATAACAAAAATTAAATAAAGTTGGTAATCAGAATGCAAAATTTCAAGATTGAAAAATTATTAGAATTTTTAATAATTTATTTTCCGATTTTTTTCTTTTTGAGATCTTTTACTTTAAATTCAATATTGGTAATTATTTCAATTATTTTTATTTATATTTGCATTAAAAATAAATTAAATTTATTAAAAAATAATATAAATAAATTATTTTTTTTATTCATCATATATTTAAGTGCTTCCCAATTATTTATTTATGATGATTATAATTTTTTTTTTAAATCTTTATTTTTGATAAAATTTTTTTTCTTAATAAATGCTACTGTGTTTGTTTGGTCAAACATAAGTTTTAAAAAACTTGAACAAAAATTAAAATATTTGAATTATACTTTCATTATTTTTATAATTGATATTTATTATCAATATATATTTAAAGAAAATATATTAGGTTTTCCTGGTGGATTTTGTAGCGGAACTAACGGCGAATGTTTCAGATTTTCTGGAATTTTTGGAAATGAATTAATTGCTGGTGCTTATATTTCAATTGTTGTAGTGACATTGTATATTTCTACAATTTTAATAAAAAAAAACTTTTTTAATTATCTAATTCCTATTATTTTATTGATCACTGTTTTTTTAACTGGAGAAAGAACAGCTTTAATATTTACTTTAATTTTTGTAACATTATTTTATGCTATTACATTTAAAGATGTAAAAAATAAGTTTAAGTTTTTATCAATTATTTTTGTTTCATTATATCTTTCTTTTAATTTTTTTTTTACTGAGACTTCAAAAAAAAGATTTTTCCAAAATACTATTTCTGACTTAAATCTAATAAATCATGATTTAAGAAATTTAACCTTTTACGAAAAATTAAGATTTACTCCTTGGGGACTTCACTATAATGCGTCAATTCTTATGATTATGGATAAACCAATTTTTGGAAATGGTTTTAAATCATTTAGACATAAATGTGGAAATTATAATTACTTGATGAATACATATGATAATGATGGAATAGCTAAATCGTCTGGTTTTAAAGTTTGCACTACTCACCCTCATCAATTTCATTTAGAAATTATAACTGACAGTGGATTTTTAGGTTATTTCATATTTTTATCTTTAATTATTTACTACTTGAAAAATTTTTATATTTTAACAAATAAGTTGGAGAATAAATATCACATTTTAATATTTTTATATTTGCTAATACTCATATTTTTCCCTCGTCCAACTGGTTCAATTTTTAGTACTACATTTGGTTCAATGTTTTGGTATGCCTTAAGCACACTATATGGTTCTGTGGTATTTTTTCAAAAAAATAAAAAAATAATCAAGAATAATCAAAATTAATTATATTTATTAATTTATAAATTGTTAGATTAACTAATTATATAAACCAGATTATTTTAAAATAAATATGAAAAAAATAGCTTTAATCTTTGGCATTACTGGTCAGGATGGCGCTTATCTTGCAAGTTTTTTGTTGAAAAAAAAGTATGTTGTTCATGGTATTAAAAGAAGAAGCTCATCTTTTAATACATCTAGAATAGATGAGATATATTTAAAATCTACAAATAAAAATAAATTTTTCCTTCATTATGGAGATTTGTCTGATTCACTCAATGTACTTAAATTAATTAATAAAATAAGACCTAACGAAATTTACAATCTAGGTGCTCAGTCTCATGTAGGAGTTTCATTTGAAGTTCCAGAATATACTGCAAATGTGGACGGTCTAGGGACTTTAAGAATTTTGGACTCTATAATTACTCTTAAACTTCAAAAAAAAATTAAATTTTATCAAGCAGGTACATCTGAAATGTTTGGAGCTTCCAAACCACCTCAAAATGAAAATACTTTTTTTTATCCTAGGAGCCCTTATGGTGCAGCAAAAGTTTATGCACACTGGATTACTACTAATTACAGAGAGGCATATAATATTTTTGCCTGCAACGGGATTTTGTTCAATCATGAAAGCCCTTTAAGAGGAGAGACATTTGTGACTAAAAAGATTGTAATGGCTTTAGTAAGAATAAAATATGGTTTACAAAAAAAATTAATATTAGGAAATTTATATTCAAAAAGAGATTGGGGACATGCTAGAGACTATGTTGAAGCAATGTGGCTGATGCTGCAACAAAAAAAGCCAAACGATTTTGTGATTTCTACAGGAAAACATTATTCAATAAAATATTTTCTTACTAAAGTTTTAAATAAACTCGATATAAAAGTTAAATGGATTGGCAAAGGCGTTAATGAAAAAGCAATAGATAAAAATAAAAACATAATTGTTGAATGCTCAAAAAAATATTTTAGACCAACAGAAGTTGATAATTTATTGGGTAATTCATCAAAAGCAAAAAAACTTTTAAAATGGAAACCCAAAACCTCACTTAATAAATTAATTGATGAAATGATTGAATTTGAGATAAATTTATTAAATAGATGATCATTAAAAAAAATGATAAGATTTTTATTGCTGGCAGTGGTGGCTTAGTTGGCTCAGCTATTTTAAAAAAATTAAAAAAAAGAGGCTATAAAAATATCATTACTGCTAATAGAAAAAAAGTTGACTTTACTGATCAAAAAAAAACATTTGAATTTTTAAAGAAAAGTAAACCAAAATTTGTATTTATTTCAGCTGCTAAAGTAGGAGGTATATATGCTAATAATTTTTATAGAGCAGAGTTTTTATACGAAAATTTAGCAATACAAAATAATTTAATACATGGATCTTTTTTAGCGGGAGTTAAAAATCTAATTTTTTTGGGATCAAGCTGCATTTATCCTCGTGACTGCAACCAACCAATAAAGGAAAGTTACTTATTATCTGGAAAATTAGAAAATACCAATGAACCATACGCCATCGCAAAAATTACAGGAGTGAAACTTTGTGAGACATATAATTATCAATATGGAACTAGTTTCAAATGTCTAATGCCATGTAATACTTATGGACCTGGTGATAATTATAGCGAGCAAAATTCTCATTTTCTTCCAGCTTTAATTAAAAAAATTCATGAAATTAAAATTGGTAAAAAGAGTTATTTGGAATTATGGGGAACAGGTAAACCAAAAAGGGAATTTATTTATGTTGATGATCTAGCAGATGCTTGTGTTTTCTTTATGAACAAAAAAACAGATAAATTTTTGATTAATGTAGGATTTGGAAAAGACTATAGTATATTAAGGACTGCTAAAATAGCTTTAGAAACACTCGGAGTTGAATGTAAGATAAAATTTGATAGACAAAATATAGATGGAACACCAAGAAAAATTTTAGATAATTCAGTTTCTAAAAAACTTGGTTGGAAAGCAAAAACTTCTCTAAGAAAAGGTATACTCAAAACTTATAAAGAATTTAAAAAAAAATTTTAATTGGCTAAAATTTCTTTAATCACAGTCGTAAAAAATAATCTAATTGGAATTTCTAAAACAATTAGAAGTATACAGATGCAATCGTTTAATGATTATGAACATATTATTATAGATTCTAATTCAAATGATGGGACTTCCAATTATATTAAAAAAAATATTAATCCAAAAATGATCTATATCAGAGAGAAAGATAATGGAATCTATAGTGCAATTAACAAAGGTATTAAAAGATCAAATGGAAAATTTTTAGGTCTTTTACACTCGGGAGATTTTTTTATATCAGAAGATACCTTAATTCATATTTATAAAAAATTATATAATCAAGATTATATTTATGGAAATGTTGCTTATTATAAAAAAAATAAGGTCAATAGAATCTGGAATTTTAAATCAAATATAAAAATATTAAATAATCCATTTAAAATTCCACATACGTCGTTATTTATAAAAAAAGATATTATTAAAAATCAGCTTAAAATGTACGATGAAAATTTAAAAATTTCATCAGATCTAGAATTTTTAATTAGATTAAGTAAAGAAAATTACAATTACAAAAAAATTGAAAATTATTTAGTTTTTATGGAGAGCGGAGGTGCAAGTTTTTCTTATAAAAACTTTTTTAAAAAATTAACTGAAGACTTAAGAATAATATATAAACACTATAAGTATTTATTCTTATTTATTTACTTTTATAAAGTGTTTATAAAAATTTATGGACTTTTATCTAAAGATGAAATGAATACATTATCAAAAAAACTAAATAGAATATTGGATAAGATAAAACAATAAAATTTATCTTTTAAAAATAACATCATAGTTCCAAATCTTTTTATGATTAATGTTATCTAAGAAATAATTTGTACATGGAGCCTTATAATATTTACATTCTACAGTCGAATAATAATAACTATAAGTGTCAGAAATTTTTATTTTGTTAATTTGTTTTTGATGGATCATGCTAAGATTTCTATCAATAGGAATTAATGTCCTTTCATCAGAATATTTATATACTTTGTGAAGTTGCTTAGCAGTAAGGCCAACAATACAAACTAAAATGAAGTATTTTGAAAAATTATTTATTTTATCTATATTTATTTTTTTTAAACAAAAAATATAAATTAAACTTATTAGAACTATTAAAAATGAATATCCGTATCTATAAAGAGGGAATTTTATAAGAAAAAAAATAGAACCTATTAATGCAAAAAAAAGAATTATTATTTTTTTTTCATTATCAAGGTTTTTTTTAATTAAATAGTTCCCTTTAAGATATATAAAAATTAATAATGAAATTAATATAAAAGGAACAAGATTTTTGAGGAAATTTTTAAGTTGTTCTTTTTTCCATGCTTTTATCCAATTAAAATTTTTAATAAAATTAATCATGGAAATGCTACCATTTTCTCTTTGTGGCCATCCCTTGGACCAGGCCTCTCCCTCCAAATTAATTTGAGTATAAAATTCTTTTTTATCTGACCAGCTGAGATTTTTAAAACATGTTTTCTCAATTGGAAAAAAAAGGCATCCAGATATTAAAGTATTTTTTAAAAGCCAAAATATTAAAAATAAAATTGGTAAATTAAAAATAACTAAATTTAATCTAAATTTATTTTTTAAAAATAAGTAAGATGGAAAAATGAATGAAAAAATTAAAAATGGTTTATTTAAAAAAGCAAAAACACTCAAATATAGTATTTTTTTAAATGATGTAAATTTCTTTGCATTTAAATAAATAAATTTTGAAATTAAATAAAAAATTGTTAGATGAGCCATTGCATCGTTTCCAAATTCACCAAATCTGTTAATTCTCAAGCAAATATAAGTAAATATTAATAGAGAAAAAATTTTTCCATAACTTATTTTTTTTGAAAGATTTCTTACATCATTTAAAAAAAATAGAAAAATTACAACACAATAAATTAATGCTGGCATAACTAATCCATTTAAACCAGACCATAGTGTAAAATTAAAAGATCCCAAATATTGAAAAATTGAAATAATAGCAAAACGAAAATGAAAATTTGATAAGCCTATTATTATTTTGTTTTCGTTTAATATTTGTGAGTAAGGTAAATGATATAGATAAGCATCTGGTCTATTTTCTGTATCAAATATTATTAGAATAAAAACTATAACAGAAATAATTAAAATTGATTTAATTTCTTTGACATCAAATTTTTTTTTTAAAAAAACAAAATATGTTAAAATTAGTGATACTTGAAAAATAGAATTTAGCTCCCTATTTAACGGAAGAAAAAAATTTAAAGTCAGTGATATAAATCCTGATGTAATAATTCCAAAAATAATTTGATCATATAAATTATTTTTATTTTTCCCTAAAATCAGTTTGCCAATAATTGTGTATGTAGTTAAAGTTATGGTGCAAGATAATATAAAAAAAAATATTTCTATGAAATTAACCATAATAATACCAATGTATAATGAAAGTAAAACTATAATCAAATTATTAAAACTTTTAGAACAACAAAAGTTTATTAAAAAACAAATTATTATTGTGGATGATTGTTCTAGTGATAATTCACTTAAATTAATATCTGATTATAATTTCAATGATCAGTTTAAAATTATTAAACATAAGAAAAATTTAGGTAAAGGAGCATCGATTAAATCAGCCCAAACCTTTGTAGATGGCGATTATGTTATAATCCAAGATGCTGATTTAGAATATGATCCTCAAGATTATATGAAATTATTACATCCAATTATAAGTGGAAAAAGTGATGTAGTTTATGGCTCAAGGGTTTTAAATAAAAAAAGATATGACAAAGATTTTACTTCAAATTTCAGAATTTTTGGAAATCATATCTTAACTCTTTTATCAAATGTAATAAATAAACAAAATTTAACAGATGCTCATACTTGTTATAAAGTTTTTAAATCAGAAATTTTCAAGTCAATTGAACTAAAACATGATGATTTTAGCTTTTGTCCGGAAATTACAACCAAAATTTCAATAATGAAAAAAGAAATTTTTGAGGTTCCAATTTCATATTCAGGAAGGAGTATTGAAGAAGGAAAAAAAATCAGACTTAAAGATGCCTTCTTAGCAATTTACACATTGATTAAATTTAGATTTTTTGATTAATCAAACTTTATAATTTAAATTATTTGACATATTTTTTAAAAGATTTATATATCCATTGCCTGGTAATTATTGCGAAAGGGTAATACCCGATCCCATTCCGAACTCGGAAGTCAAGCCTTTCTGCGCCAATGGTACTTTGTCTTAAGGCATGGAAGAGTAGGACATTGCCAGGCTAATTC
>MDTB01184570.1_pt1 | contig 41503 bp, 49 predicted proteins | sample 811161 | NCBI WGS metagenome assembly MDTB01 (sample SAMN05326650, study PRJNA326480) | marine metagenome | isolation source: seawater | place: Mediterranean Sea | collected 2009 | reverse complement strand
TACCAAAGCGGTCAAATGGGGCGGGCTGTAAACCCGTTGACTTCGGTCTTCGAAAGTTCGAATCTTTCCCCCTCCACCAAACTTAAAAGTATTTAATTATATGAGGGCGTAATAAGTTTGGATTGTGCGGGTGTCGTATAATGGTAATACCTCAGATTTCCAATCTGATGCTAGGAGTTCGATTCTCCTCATCCGCTCCAAGAAAGTTAAAAAGTTATAAAGAAAAGGAAAAAAAATGGCAGACAAAAAAAAATTTGAAAGAAACAAACCACATTGTAACATTGGTACAATTGGACACGTTGATCATGGTAAAACAACTTTAACAGCAGCTATTACAAAAGTTTTAGCTGAAAAAGGTGGAGCAGAATTTATTGCATACGATCAAATCGATAAAGCTCCAGAAGAAAAGGAACGTGGAATAACAATTTCTACCGCTCACGTTGAATACGAAACAGACAAAAGACATTACGCTCACGTAGACTGTCCTGGACATGCTGATTATGTAAAAAACATGATTACTGGTGCAGCACAAATGGATGGAGCAATATTAGTAGTTAACGCAGCTGATGGCCCTATGCCCCAAACTAGAGAGCATATACTTTTAGCAAGACAAGTTGGTGTACCTGCCATTGTAGTTTTTTTAAACAAGATTGATCAGGTAAAAGATAAAGAACTTGTAGAATTGGTTGAAACGGAAATTAGAGAGTTACTAACTTCTTACAAATTCCCCGGAGACAAAATTCCAATAGTAAAAGGTTCAGCATTAAATGCAGTTGAAGGTAAAGACGAAGCAACTGGAAAAAATGCTATAATGGAACTTATGAAGGCAATTGACGATACAATTCCTCAACCTTCGAGACCAAAAGATAAACCTTTCTTAATGCCAGTTGAAGATGTCTTTTCAATTTCTGGTCGTGGAACTGTAGCTACCGGAAGAGTAGAACAAGGCGTAGTTAAAACTGGTGAAGAATTAGAAATTGTAGGTATCAAGGCAACTAAAAAAACAGTTATTACAGGTGTCGAGATGTTTAGAAAAATTTTAGATACAGGTGAAGCCGGAGACAATATTGGTGCACTATTAAGAGGTGTAGAAAGAACTGATATAGAGAGAGGACAAGTTTTAGCAAAACCTGGATCTGTAACTCCACATACCGAATTCGAGTGTCAAGCTTATGTATTAAAAAAAGAAGAAGGCGGAAGACATACTCCTTTCTTTACTAAATACAGACCTCAATTTTATTTTAGAACTACAGATGTTACAGGAGAAGTTACTTTGCCATCTGGAACAGAAATGATTATGCCTGGTGATGATGCAAAATTTAATGTTAAACTAATTACTCCTATAGCTATGAGTGAAAAACTTAATTTTGCCATTAGGGAAGGCGGTAAAACAGTTGGTGCTGGAGTAGTAACCAAGATTTTAAAATAAGCTACTAGGAGTGTAGCTCAATTGGTAGAGCGCCGGTCTCCAAAACCGGAGGTTGGGGGTTCGATTCCCTCCGCTCCTGCCAGAGAGATGAATATATGAAAAACCCATTGAGATTTTTGCAAGAGGTAAAGCAAGAAGCTTTTAAAATAACCTGGCCAACAAAAAAAGATGTTGTAACAGGATCGCTGATGGTTTTTGTTTTAGCAAGTTTGGCAGCAGTTTTTTTTCTGTTGCTTGATCAAGTTTTAAAGTTTTTTTTAAACCTAGTTTTAAGCATAAGTATTTAAATGAACTGGTACATTGTACAAGCATATTCGGGATTTGAAAATAAGGTTGCAGAAACTATTAAGGATGTAATGTCTAAAAATTCTCTAGAAGCAAGTCTTGGTGAAATTTTGGTTCCAACTCATAAAATAACTGAGGTCAAACAAGGAAAAAGGAAGCAAAAACAAAAAAAATATTTTCCTGGTTATGTGCTTGTAAAATTAGATCTTAGTAAACAAATTTATCATAAAATAAAAAATATACAAAAAGTTAGTGGTTTTCTGGGCCCGGAAGGTAAACCAATTCCTGTATCCGAAGACCAAATTAAAAAAATAATTGATCAGGCAAACTCATCTAAAGCAAGCCCTTCAGCCGGCATTACATTTGAAATAGGAGAGAAAATTAAGGTATGCGATGGACCTTTTGCTTCATTTACTGGTTTGGTTGAAGAGGTAGATGAAGAAAAATCAAGATTAAAAGTTTCAGTTTCTATTTTTGGAAGACCTACACCAGTAGATTTAGAATTTAATCAAGTGGAGAAAAATTAAATGCCAAAAGAAATTTCCGGATATGTAAAATTGCAAATTAAAGGGGGCCAAGCTAATCCAGCTCCACCTGTCGGACCAGCTCTTGGTCAAAGAGGTATTAATATTATGGAATTTTGTAAAGCATTTAATGAGAAAACAAAATCTTTAATGGGCAAACCAGTTCCAGTAGTTATAACAGTTTATAAGGATAAAAAATTTGATTTTATTATAAAGACACCGCCAGCTTCCCATTATATTAGAGAAGCAGCCAAACTAAAGAGTGGTTCTCAAGAACCAGGAAGAATAATTGCTGGATCTATAACAATGAAGCAAGCAGAAAACATCGCTAAAGAAAAAATGAAAGACTTAAATGCACATGATTTAGAAGAGGCAACCAAAATTATTTGTGGTTCAGCTAGATCAATGGGTATAGAGGTAAAAAAATAAATGAAAAAAAGATCTAAAAGATTTAAAAAGCTAAAGAAATTAATCAAGGATAAAAAAGTTAATAACTTTGAAACAGCAATTGGTGAAATTAAAAAGATGCCTAATCCTAAACTTTTAGAGTCAATAGATATTTCTTTAAAAGTAAATTTAAAAAAAATAAAGGGAGCAGACAATAGTTTAAGAACCGTTGTCGAATTACCTAATGGTAACGGGAAAAAGATCAAAGTAGCTGTTCTTTGTGATGAAAGCAAATTATCAGAAGCAAAAAAGAGTGGTGCAGAAATTTTTGGTTCTGAAGATTTGTTGAAGAAAATTTCTTCAGGAACCATTGAATTTGATAAATTAATTTGTACTCCCAACATGATGTCAAAAATGGGAAAACTTGGAAAAATTCTTGGTCCCAAAGGCTTAATGCCAAATCCTAAACTGGGTACAGTTTCAGATAATATTGTTGAGACAGTAGACAAGGTAAAAAATAAATTTACAGAGATTAAGAATGATAAAGATGGAAATATCGGTATCTCTATCGGACGAAAAAACTTTCCTGAAAAGAAATTATCAGAAAATTTTAAAGCTGTTTTTGAGATTCTAAAGAAGGATAAGCCTAATATGTTCAATTCTGAAATCGTTAAAAGCGTTTATATATCAGCAACTATGGGACCTTCTTTAAAACTAAATTTTAAGGATATTTAAATTATGATGACCAAACAACAAAAGAAAAATTATGTCGAAGAAATGAAAAAAATTTTTTCTTCAAACGAAGCAGTTATGATTGCCCATTACAAAGGCATGAATGTAAAAGAATTAGACAAAATACGAAGTGAAATGAGAAAAAGTGGAATTTTTTTTAAAGTTACAAAAAACAAGATTACAAAGTTGGCCTTAAAAGAAACAAAATGTAAAGATTTAGAAAAGTTTTTTACTGGACCAACGGCTGCAGCCATTTCTTCGGATCCAATCATGTCTGCAAAAATATTAGCGAAATATGCAAAAGTGGGTTCTCATTTAAAAATCGTAGCAGGTTTTATGGATGGGAAGATTTTAGAAGCCAAAGATGTGGCTGAAATTGCCACACTACCCACACTAGACGAAGCAAGGGACAAAATAGTAGGTATTTTATCTAGTCCAGCACAAAAAATTATAAGTATTTTACTTGCACCTGGCTCAAAAATTGCTATTTTGGCGCACGAAAAGAGTAAAAAGGGTTAAGCAGAATTAATATTTAAATGGCAGATCTAAATAAAATAATTGATGAACTTTCAAAATTAACAGTTGTTGAAGCAGCAGAATTATCTAAACAGCTTGAAGAAAAATGGGGAGTTAAAGCAGCCGCACCGGTTGCAGCAGCTGCACCAGGAGCAGGCGCACCAGCAGCAGAAGAAAAAAGTGAATTTACAATCTTCTTAGCTGATGCTGGAGCCAAAAAAATTAATGTCATTAAAGAAGTTAGGTCAATCACAGGTTTGGGTTTAAAAGAAGCTAAGGATTTAGTTGAAGCTGCTCCTAAAGAGGTAAAAAAAGGAGTTGCAAAAAAAGACGCTGAAGAAGCAAAGAAAAAATTAGAAGCTGCCGGGGCTAAAGTAGAGTTAAAATAACTATCATTAAAGTATTTTATCCTGCTGCCCATTAAGACTTATTTTAAATGGAATTATCTTTTACTGAAAGAAAAAGTATAAGAAAAAATTTTGGCAAACTTAAAGAGAGTTTGTCAATTCCAAATCTTATAGAGGTTCAAAAAAACTCATATGATGAATTTCTTGTATCAAAGAGCAAGAATTATAAAAATGATCCTGTCGAAAAAGGTCTTTTAAGGGTATTCAAAAGTATTTTTCCAATAAATGATGCGTCTGAAAAATCTTCTTTAGAATTTATTTCATACAGCCTATCGAAACCAAAATTTGATGTAACAGAATGTAGACAGAGAAGTCTAACTTACTCTGCAGCACTTAAAGCAAATTTAAGACTAGTTGTTTACGAAATTGATGCGGAAAAAAATACAAAGCAAATTCTTTCTGCAAAAGAACAAGAAGTTTTTATGGGAGATCTGCCATTAATGACTCCAAGCGGTACTTTTGTTGTAAATGGAGTCGAAAGAGTAGTGGTAAATCAAATGCACAGAAGTCCAGGTGTATTTTTTGACCATGATAAAGGAAAAACACACGCCAGTGGTAAATTACTTTTTAACTGTAGAATTATACCTGGAAGAGGTTCATGGCTTGACTTTGAGTTTGATCCAAAGGATTTATTGTTTTTTAGAATTGATAGAAAAAAGAAACTCCCAATAACCTCATTGCTTTATGCTCTTAATTTTACAAGAGAGAAAATTTTAGAAACTTTTTATGAATACAGTAAATTCGAATATGATACAAAAACAAAATCATGGTTTACAAACTTTCAACCAGAAAATTACAAAAGACCAATTAAACTTCTATTTGATCTTATTGACAAAAGTAATAACAAAAAAATTCTTCAAAAAGGTCAAAAACTTAATCTAATTTTAGCCAATAAACTAAAAGAAAAAAATTTAAAACAAATTTTAGTATCACAAGAAGAGATTGTTGGAAAATATACCAAGATAGATATTAAAGACAAAAAGGGAGAAGTTATTTTAAAATCTGGTTTCAATATTACAAAAGAGGCTTTGGGTAAAATATTACAATCAGAAATTTACTCTCTTAACCTTGCAAATCTTGACCCAATTATTAGAGGTTCCTATATTTTTGAAACAATGAAAGTAGATAAGAATAATAATAAAGAAGAGGCGCTTAACGATATATATAAAGTTTTAAGGCCCGGAGAACCTCCAACACTTGAAATTGCCGAAGAAGTTTTTAAAAATTTGTATTTCAGCAAAGAGCGATACAATCTTTCAGATGTTGGAAGAGTTAAATTGAATGCTAAGTTGGATTTAAAAACACCTGATACTACAAGAGTACTTACAAAAGACGATATAGTTCAAATAATAAAATTTATGTTGAATTTAAGAGACGGCAAAGGAGAAGTCGATGATATTGATCATCTTGGCAATAGAAGAGTTAGATCCGTTGGTGAATTAGTTGAAAACCAATTCAGAATTGGTCTTTTGCGAATGGAACGTACAATAAAAGAAAAGATGTCTACACTATTAGAAATAGAGTCTGCAATGCCACAAGATTTAATCAATGCAAAACCTATAACAACATCATTTAAAGATTTTTTTGGAACATCTCAACTATCTCAATTTATGGACCAAACAAATCCTTTATCTGAGATTACCCACAAGAGAAGAGTTTCAGCACTTGGACCCGGTGGTTTAACCAGGGAAAGAGCGGGATTTGAAGTGAGAGATGTTCACCCAACGCATTATGGAAGAATATGCCCTATAGAAACACCCGAAGGACCAAACATAGGGCTTATAAATAGTTTGGCAACTTTTTCAAAAGTTAACAGATATGGATTTATTGAAAGCCCTTATAAAAAAGTATTGAGTGGAAAAATATTAAACAAGATAGAATATTTGTCGGCTATAGAAGAGGAAAAATATACAATTGCGCAAGCCAACTCGTTGATTACTTCAGACGGAAGTTTTGTAGAAGAATTGGTTTCATGTCGAAAAGGTTTAAACTTTGTTTTATCAAGAAGGGAAAATATTGATTACATCGATGTATCCCCAAAACAACTTGTTTCAGTTGCTGCGTCTTTAATTCCATTTTTAGAAAATGATGACGCTAACAGAGCTTTAATGGGTTCAAATATGATGCGCCAAGCAGTTCCTTTACTTAAACCAGAAGCTCCACTCGTTGGTACAGGAATTGAAGGTGACGTAGCATTAGACTCAGGAGTTACAATAGTAGCAAAACGTAATGGTATTATTGATAAAATTGATGGTAAAAGAATTGTAGTAAAGGCCACAGAAGAAAAAGATTTATCTAAATCTGGAGTTGATATTTATAATCTCCTTAAATTTCAGAGATCAAACCAAAATACTTGTATAAACCAAAAACCTCTAGTTAAAGTTGGTGACGTTATAAAAAAAGGAGACATCATAGCTGATGGACCTGCTACAAAACTTGGAGAACTTGCTTTAGGGAAAAATGTGACCGTAGCTTTTATGCCATGGGGGGGATATAATTTTGAAGATTCAATTCTAATTTCTGAAAGATGTGTTACCGACGATGTTTTCACATCTATTCATATCGAGGAACATGAGTTGATGGCTAGAGATACAAAGTTAGGAACTGAAGAGATAACTCGAGATATACCTAACGTAAGTGAAGAAAGTTTAAAAAATCTAGATGAGTCGGGAATAGTATATGTAGGTGCTGAAGTGAAGCCTCATGATATTTTAGTTGGAAAAGTTACCCCGAAAGGAGAAACAGCCTCTAGTCCTGAAGAAAAACTATTGAGATCAATATTTGGAGAAAAAGCAACAGATGTGAGAGATTCTTCATTAAAAATGCCTCCTGGAAGTTCTGGTGTTGTTGTTGATGTGAGAATATTTAATAGGCACGGAGTAGAAAAAGATGAAAGAGCTATAGCTATAGAAAGGTCAGAAATTGAGTCTGTTCAGGAAGATAAACAAGTAGAGGAAGAAATTTTAGAAAGAAATATAAAACAGAGATTAATAGAATTTACTATCAAAGAAAAACTGTCTAAAATTTTTAAAAAATATAAGCCTGGAGATGTCATTAATAAAGATGAACTTATGAGCCTTAGTGTTCGTGATTATTTCAAGCTTAAATTTGAAAACGAAACTGTTAATAGTAAAGTTTTTCAAATACAAAATCAATTTGAAGATGCTCATAGGGATATCCAGTCAAGATTTGAAGACAAAGTTTTAAAAATTAGACAAGGTGACGATTTATTACCTACCGTAATGAGCGTTGTAAAAGTTTTTGTTGCTGTTAAGAGAAGACTTATGCCTGGTGATAAGATGGCCGGTAGACATGGAAATAAAGGAGTTATAAGCAAAATTGTACCTGTTGAAGATATGCCTTATATGGAAAATGGAAAACCAGTAGATATTGTACTTAATCCCTTAGGAGTTCCTAGCCGTATGAATGTTGGACAAATATTAGAAACGCATTTGGGTTGGTCATGTTCAGAACTTGGAGAAAAAGTTAAAATATTACTTAATTCGTATCTCAAGAATCAAACAGATAAAGATTTAAGAAAAACACTGGAAACGATATATGGAGAAAATAGTTATAAGAAGGTTATAAAAAACTTAGATAGAAAAGAATTTGTAGAACTCTGTTCAAATTTATCTAATGGTGTTCCAATTTCTACTCCAGTTTTTGATGGTGCTTCAACACAAGATATAACTAAAATGTTGGAAACAGCAGGTCTTCCTAGCACAGGCCAAACAAACCTTTGGGATGGCAAAACTGGTCAAAAATTTGATAGACCAGTAACTGTAGGAATTATTTATATGTTAAAACTTCATCATCTTGTCGAAGACAAAATACACGCAAGATCAACCGGTCCTTATAGTTTAGTTACACAACAACCACTTGGAGGTAAAGCGCAATCTGGTGGGCAAAGGTTTGGAGAAATGGAAGTTTGGGCACTCGAAGCTTATGGTGCTTCTTATACTTTACAGGAAATTTTAACTGTCAAATCAGATGATGTTGCAGGACGAACTAAAGTATACGAAACAATCGTTAAAGGTGATCATAATTTCGAGTCTGGTATACCTGAGTCTTTCAACGTTCTTATTAAGGAAATTAGAGCATTAGGATTAAATATTGAATTAAATTAAAACAATGGAAAAAAATATTAAAAAAGTTACCAAAACATCTCTTTCAGAAAAAGATCTAAATTTTCTAAAGATAACTCTTGCTAGTCCAGATAAAATCAAATCTTGGTCATGGGGAGAAATAAAAAAACCAGAAACTATCAACTATAGAACTTTTAGACCAGAAAAAGATGGTTTATTTTGTGCACGAATTTTTGGTCCTGTTAAAGATTATGAATGTTTGTGTGGCAAATACAAAAGAATGAAATTTAGAGGTATTGTTTGTGAAAAATGTGGCGTCGAAGTTACTAAGTCGAAAGTTAGAAGAGAAAGAATGGGTCATATCGATCTAGCATCTCCTGTTGCACATATTTGGTTTTTAAAATCACTTCCAAGCAGAATATCTTTGTCAATTGATATGAAATTAAAAGAAGTAGAAAAAGTTTTATATTTTGAAAGTTTCATAGTCATAGAACCTGGCCTTACAGAACTAAAAAAAGGTCAACTATTGTCTGAGGAAGAATATTTAAAATCTCAAGAGAAATACGGTGAAGATGGATTTACTGCAGGAATCGGAGCTGAAGCAGTTAGAGAAATATTAATCAGCATGGACTTGAAAAAAGAGAGAGACAAATTAAGAAATTCCTTAAAAGAAATCAAATCTAAGGTTACGGAGGAAAGAACCTTAAAAAGATTAAAGCTCTTAGAGTCATTTATTGAATCAGGAAATAAGCCTGAAGATATGATTTTAACTACAGTTCCAGTAATTCCACCTGAACTTAGACCTTTAGTACCTCTTGATGGAGGCAGGTTTGCTACCTCTGATCTTAATGATTTGTATCGAAGAGTTATAAACAGAAATAATCGATTGAAAAGATTAATGGACCTAAAAGCTCCGGATATAATAGTTAGAAATGAAAAAAGAATGCTTCAAGAATCCGTTGATGCTTTATTTGACAACGGAAGAAGAGGAAGAGTTATTACAGGTACTGGAAAAAGACCGTTAAAATCCTTAGCAGAAATGTTAAAAGGAAAACAAGGTAGATTCAGACAAAATCTATTAGGGAAAAGAGTAGATTATTCTGGAAGATCAGTGATTGTAGTAGGACCCGAATTAAAATTACACCAATGTGGATTGCCAAAAAAAATGGCTTTAGAACTTTTCAAACCTTTTTTGTATGCGAGACTAGATAAATTAGGCTTAGCAACAACTATTAAACAAGCTAAAAAAATGGTTGAAAAGCAAAAACCTGAAGTTTGGGATGCTTTAGAACATATTATAAGAGAGCATCCAATCTTACTCAACAGAGCACCTACTCTACATAGATTAGGAGTCCAAGCATTTGAGGCAAAGTTAATAGAGGGAAATGCAATTGAGCTCCACCCTTTAGTCTGCGCAGCTTTTAATGCTGATTTTGATGGTGATCAAATGGCGGTGCATATTCCACTAAGTTTTGAAGCTCAAATTGAAGCTAGAGTATTAATGATGTCTACAAACAATATACTTAGCCCCTCAAACGGTAAGCCGATCATAGTTCCTAGCCAAGATATAGTTTTAGGACTTTATTATTTATCTCAATCTAAAGACAAAGAAGACACCAAGCCAGTTGGTATATTTTCAAACGTAGACGAGATAGTTAATGCACTAGAAGACAATAATATTAGCGTACATTCAAAAATTATTTCTCAATTCACCACTGTAGACAAAGATGGAAAAACTGTTAAAGAAAAGTATAAAAGTACAGCAGGAAGATTTTTGTTAGCAGAAACTTTACCAAAACATTTTAAAATTAAATTTTCTTTGACCAATAGGATCTTGACCAAGAAAGCAGTGTCTGAAATAATCGACATTGTTTATAGGTATTGTGGCCAAAAAGAAACTGTACTTTTTTGTGATAATATTAAGGATCTTGGATTTAAACATGCATTTAAAGCGGGAATATCTTTTGGTAAAGAAGATCTTATTATTCCCAAAACAAAAGAAAAATTGGTAAACGACACCAAGAAACTCATAGAGGATTATGAAAAACAGTATCAAGACGGCTTCATAACTAGAGGAGAAAAATATAATAAAGTTGTAGATGTTTGGTCAAAATGCACAGACTCAATAGCAAATGAGATGATGAAAGAAATTTCATCCGCTGAAAAAAGATATCCCGATGGAAGAATAGAAACGAACTCAGTTTTTATGATGGCCGACTCTGGAGCGAGAGGTTCACCAGCACAAATGAAGCAATTAGCTGGTATGCGTGGTTTAATCGCTAAACCTTCAGGAGAAATTATTGAAACACCCATAATTTCTAACTTCAAAGAAGGTTTAACAGTTTTAGAATATTTCAATTCAACTCACGGAGCAAGAAAAGGTCTTGCTGATACAGCTTTAAAAACTGCTAATTCTGGTTACTTAACAAGAAGACTTTGTGATGTTGCTCAAGATTTACAAGTAACAAAGCCTGAATGTGATCCTAAATCTCGATCCTCAATAAAGTTGTCTGAGATTATCGAAGGAGGTAACGTACTAGTTAGCTTATCCGAAAGAGTGCTTGGGCGTGTGTCAGCTGAAAATGTAAAAAATCCATTAACAGGAGAATTGATTGTTAAAGAAAAAGGAATGATAGATGAAAACATATGTGAAAAAATAGATGCTGCTGGAGTTAAAGCTATTCAAGTTTATTCAGTTATAACCTGTGGATCCAAAAAAGGGGTCTGCGCAATGTGTTACGGAAGAGATTTATCCAGAGGAAAAATTGTCAGCATTGGAGAAGCAATTGGTATGATAGCTGCGCAATCTATTGGTGAACCAGGTACACAGCTAACAATGAGAACTTTCCACGTTGGTGGTACGGCACAAATTAAAGAGCAGTCCTCAGTGATTTCAGTAACTGAAGGAATTTTAAAAATTTCCAATAAAAATTTAATTAAAGATTCAAAAAACAACATAATTATAATGGGAAGAAATACACAGCTTTCGCTTGAGGATGAAAATGGAAGACAATTAGCTCTCTATAAGGTTCCGTATGGTTCTAAAATTCTTTTCAAACAAGATGACAATGTCCCGAAGGGCAAAAAAATATGCGAGTGGGATCCTTATACCTTGCCAGTTATTGCAGAGACAAGCGGTATAGTTAGCTATATGGATTTAGTCGATGGAGCTTCACTTGCTGAAACAACTGATGACGCTACTGGAATATCAGTAAAATCAGTTATAGATTGGAAATCTCAATCAAAAAATTCAGATCTCAAGCCAAGAATAACTCTAAGAAACTCTGAAGGAGAAGTTATTAAAAAGGCTGATCAAAACGAAGCAAGATATTATCTCGTTCCAGACTCTATTCTTTCAGTTAAAGATGGTCAAAAAATTTCAGCAGGAGATGTTTTAGCAAGGTTACCAAAAGAAACTTCTAAAACAAAAGATATTACAGGAGGTCTTCCTAGAGTTGCGGAATTGTTTGAAGCAAGAAGACCAAAAGACAGTGCTATAATTGCAGAGAATGATGGAATCATTCAATTTGGTAAAGAGGTAAGAGGCAAACAAAAAATATCAATAGTAACTGACAAAGGAGAAAGCTCTAATTATCTTATACCAAAAGGAAAACATATTAATTTTAATCAAGGAGAAAAAATTAAGAGAGGTGAATATTTATTAGACGGAAGTCCTGCACCACATGATATTTTAAGAATTTTGGGCGTTGAGTCACTGACTGAATATTTTGTAAGTGAAGTCCAAGAGGTTTACAGGATGCAAGGTGTTGTTATAAACGACAAACATATTGAAACTATAGTTAGACAAATGTTGAAAAAAGTTGAAATCAAAGAATCTGGGGACTCCAACTTTTTAAACGGAGAAACTGTCGATAGAATTTATTTCGATCAAATTAACGAAGATCTGAAAAAAGAAAATAAAAAACCCGCCAAAGGTGAGAGAGTTTTACTAGGTATAACGAAGGCTTCTTTGCAAACAAATTCGTTTATATCTGCTGCATCTTTTCAAGAAACCACAAGAGTTTTAACGGATGCTGCAATCAAAGGTAAAGTAGACAATCTAGAAGGTTTAAAAGAGAATGTGATAGTTGGAAGACTTATACCTGCAGGCACAGGTTTTGTTAAAAATAAATTAGATAACGAAGCAAGAGAGCAAGACAAGATAAGATTGGCCGAAATAAAGAAACGAGAGCTAGAAAATAACCCGGTCGAAAGTCCTCAACAAAAATAGAAAAATACAAGCCTTTTAAAGAGTTTTTAGCCCTATTACTTATTGACTTTTATCACTTCAATGTTAGTTTAGCGCAATTTTAATAGTTAAAAGTAAGGTTATTTTGGACCTTAAACAATAACTAATAAGCGAGGATGTCCATCCTATACTCTTACTATTAATCTAAAAATATAAAAATGACTACGATAAACCAGTTATTAAAAAAACCTAGAGTTAAACCTTTGTCTAGAAACAAAGTTCCTGCTTTACAGAAACAACCTTTAAAAAGAGGTGTTTGTACAAAAGTTTACACAACAACTCCAAAAAAACCTAATTCTGCTTTGAGAAAAGTGGCAAGAGTTAGATTGTCAAATGGTTTTGAGGTTACAGCATATATTCCTGGTGAAGGTCATAATCTTCAAGAACACTCAGTAGTATTAATCAGAGGTGGCAGGGTAAAAGATTTACCAGGAGTACGATACCACGTTCTTAGAGGCAACCTTGATGCACAAGGTGTTACTAATAGAAAAAAAAGGCGTTCTTTATATGGCGCCAAAAAACCAAAATAATAACCTCTATGTCCAGAAAAAGAAAAGCTCCTAGAAGAAAACATTATCCTGATCCTAAGTATAAATCTATGACAGTTTCTAAGTTTATTAATGCAATTATGTATGATGGAAAAAGATCCTCGGCAGAAAAAATTTTATATACAGCGATGGATAGAATTAAAAATAAAAATTTAGATCCTATAAAAACATTTAATTCCGCTGTCAGCAATGTAAAGCCAAATTTAGAAGTTAGATCAAGAAGAGTTGGTGGTGCAACCTATCAAGTACCAGTAGAGGTCAAATCAAACAGATCTCAGGCTCTTGCACTTAGATGGATTTTATCAGCATCGCGAAAAAGAAAAAATAAATCAATGTCAGAAAAACTTTATTTCGAGATTATGGACGCATCTCAAAACAAAGGTTCAGCAGTGAAAAAAAGAGAAGATACTCATAAAATGGCTGAGTCAAACAAGGCTTTCGCTCACTTCAGATGGTAAATTATGCCTAGATCTCACACTTTAGAAAAATATAGAAACATCGGTATCATGGCTCACATAGATGCAGGCAAAACAACCACTACTGAAAGAATTTTATATTATACAGGAAAGAGTCATAAAATTGGTGAAGTACACGATGGAGCTGCAACAATGGATTGGATGGAACAAGAACAAGAAAGAGGAATCACTATCACATCAGCAGCCACAACATGTTTTTGGAGAGAGCATAGAATAAACATTATAGATACACCTGGGCATGTTGACTTTACGATCGAGGTAGAAAGGTCTTTAAAAGTTCTTGACGGAGCCGTTGCAGTTTTTGATGGAGTTGCTGGTGTAGAACCGCAATCAGAAACAGTTTGGAGACAGGCAGACAAGTATAAAGTACCAAGAATTTGCTTTGTAAATAAATTAGACAGAACTGGAGCTGACTTTTTTAATTGTGTTGAGATGATTAAAGATAGGCTTGGAGCAAAACCTTTGGTTATGCAGATACCCGTTGGTATGGAAGCTGCTTTGAAAGGGATTGTCGACTTAGTCAAAATGAAAGCAGTTATATGGAAAGATGAAAAATTAGGAGCAGAATTTGAATATGTAGATGTTCCGGCTGAATTAAAAGAGCAAGCAGAAAAATACAGAAAAGAATTAATAGAAACGGCCGTAGAACAAGACGAAAAACTAATGGATGACTATTTAAATGGAAAAGAGATATCAGAAAAAGATATTCTGGCTTGTATAAGGAAAGGCTGTTTAAAATTTGATTTTGTACCAGTTTTTACTGGATCCGCTTTTAAAAACAAAGGTGTACAGCCCCTTCTAGATGCAGTAGTAGATTTCTTACCAAGCCCAAAAGATATAAATTCAATCAAAGGAACAAAGCCAAATTCAAAAGACGAAGTAGAGAGAAAATTTGATGACAAAGAACCATTTTCAGCACTAGCATTTAAGGTTGCAAACGACCCATTCGTTGGATCTTTAACTTTTATTAGAATTTATTCAGGCACGTTAAAATCAGGTACAGGAATTTATAACAGCTCTAAAGATAAAGAAGAAAGAGTAGGAAGAATGCTACTAATGCATGCAAATAGTAGAGAAGATGTAAAAGAAGCTAATACTGGCGATATTGTTGCACTAGCAGGTTTAAAGCAAACTATTACTGGTCACACATTATGTGATGAAGAGAATCAAGTCGTTTTAGAGCCTATGGAATTTCCTGACCCAGTTATTGAGATTGCTGTTGAGCCAAAAACTAAAGGAGACCAAGAGAAAATGGGAGAAGCTTTAGGTAGATTAGCTAAAGAGGACCCATCATTTAGAGTAACCTCAGATGAAGAATCTGGCCAAACAATAATCAAAGGTATGGGTGAATTACATTTAGATATAATTGTTGATAGAATGAAGAGAGAATTTAAAGTTGAGGCGAATATTGGTGCACCACAAGTTGCATATAGAGAAACAATTTTAAAGCCAGTTTCAAATGTTTATATACATAAAAAACAAAGTGGTGGAGCAGGTCAGTTTGCAAAAGTTGAATTAACTGTTGAGCCTTTAGAACCTGGAAAAGGTAGAGAAGTTGAAAATAAAATTAAAGGCGGATCAATTCCAAAAGAATTTATACCAGGTGTAGAAAAAGGAATCGAAAGTGTTGCCGACAACGGGATATTAGCTGGATTTCCGCTTATAGATTACAAAGTTACCATAGTCGATGGTTTGCATCACGATGTTGACTCAAGTGTTTTAGCCTTTGAAATTGCTTCAAGATATTGTTTTAAAGAAGCTTGCACCAAGGCAAGTTTAAAACTTTTAGAGCCAGTAATGAGAGTGGAAGTCATTACACCGGAAGATTACATGGGAGATGTTATTGGAGATCTAAACAGCAGAAGAGGACAAGTTGCTACAACTGACAAAAGAGGAAATGCAACAGTCATAAGTGCAATGGTTCCTTTAGCCAATATGTTTGGTTATATAAACAATTTGAGATCTATGTCCCAAGGTAGAGCTCAGTATTCAATGTTTTTTGATCACTACGCAAAAGTTCCACAAAATGTTCAAGATGAAGTAACGAAAAAAATGGCATAAAATTATGGAAAAACAAAACATTAGAATAAACCTAAGAGCATATGATAATAAGATTCTAGACATATCTACGCAGGAGATAGTGAATACTGCTAAAAGAACTGGTGCACAGGTCAAGGGACCAATACCTTTACCTACAAAAATTGAAAAGTTTACTGTATTAAGGTCTCCTCATATCGACAAAAAAAGCAGAGAACAATTTGAAACAAGAACGCACAAAAGGTTAATAGATATAATTGAACCAACACCACAAACAGTAGAAGCTTTAATGAAATTAGATTTAGCATCAGGTGTTGATATAGATATAAAGATATAATTATGACACTAGGACTAGTTGGAAAAAAAATTGGAATGAGCAGAGAGTTTTTAGACTCAGGCACCTCTGTGCCAGTAACAGTAGTTAGAGTAGAAAAGGGAAGAATTATAGATATATACAACAAAGAAAAAAATGGTTATTTGGCTGTTAAACTTGGTTTTCTAAAAATTAAACCTTCAAAACTAACAAATCAAATGAAAGGTTTCTTTGCAAAAAAAAATACAGAGCCAAAAAAAATTTTAAAAGAATACAGAGTAGATAAAACTGATGGTTACAAAATTGGAAGCGAAGTAGGTTTGGAAATATTAAAAGATACTAAGTTTATAGATGTAAGATCTAAAACAGTAGGAAAAGGATTTGCAGGCCCAATGAAAAGGTGGAATTTCTCTGGTTTGAGAGCAACTCACGGAGTATCAGTTTCACACCGGTCTCACGGATCAACGGGTCAAAGACAAGATCCTGGAAAAGTATTTAAAAATAAAAAAATGGCTGGTCATATGGGGTCTAAGTTCAGAACTTTGCTAAATTTAGAGGTAGTAAGATCAGATATGGAAAATAATTTAATATATATAAAAGGATCAATCCCAGGTTCGAAAAACTCTACAGTGTATTTAAGAAAATCTGTTAAATCAATAAACAGAAAAACAACAATTGAAAAAGAAAAGGTTGTTAAGCAGGTACAAGGTACTGCAAAGAAGGTAGCACCTAAAGGAGAAGTTAAAAAAGATTCTCCAAAAGAAGCTGTAAAAAAAGCGCCAGAAAAGAAAGAACCTTCAAAAACAGAGGCTAAAAAGAAATAATTTATGAATATAGAAGTTTTAAATATAGAAGGAACAAAATCTAAAAGTGTTAACTTGTCAGATAGTCTGACAAGTCTGAAAGTTAATTATAAACTTTTAAAATATGTAATCGACTGGCAGCTCAATCATGGAAAAAAAAGATTAGCTAAAACGAAACAAAGAAATGAAATTATTGGATCAACAAGAAAGATTTATGCGCAAAAAGGTACGGGAGGAGCTAGACACTCAAGCAGAAAGGCTCCGATATTTATTGGCGGAGGAATAGCTCATGGACCAAAAGGTGACAAATATAAAGTTAAGAAAATTAATAAAAAAATGAGAAGGTTAGCTTTAGCACAAAGTATTTCAAAAAAAAGAACAAATAAAGAGCTTTATATTCTTGAAGATGTAAAAAAACAGGTGAAAAAAACTAAAACTTTTTACAGCTTTTTATCAAAAAATAAAATTAACAATGTTCTAATTATATCTGACAAAGAAACACAAAAAAATATAAGTAAATCAGTTAGAAATATACCAGATGTTAAATTGATAAACGACGAAGGGGCCAATGTGTATGACCTTGTTAAATTTAAAAATGTTTTATTTACAACTACTTCAATTAAAAAAATTCAAGATAGGATTTTAAATGAAAAAAATTAATTATTTAGACTCAATTATTTCTCCGATTATAACAGAAAAAGCTACATCTCTGTCTGAACAAAATAAAGTTACATTTAAAATAAATAAAAATGCCTCTAAAAAATCTATTAAAAAAACTATTGAGAAAATTTTTAAGGTAAAAGTAATAAAGATTAACACTATTAACAAAAAAGAAAAAAATAAGATTGTTAGAGGAAAATTAGGAAAAAAAAGGGGATTTAAAAAAGCATTAGTTACTCTGAAGAAAGGACAGAGTATTGATTTATCACTTGGAGCTTAAAAAATGAGCCTTAAAACTTATAAACCATATACGAAATCAACACGTACAACCGTTCTAGTTGATAGAAGAGGTATATGGAAAGGAAAACCTGTTAAATCTTTAACCGTGGGAAAAATTTCTTCAGGTGGAAGAAATAATCTTGGAAGAATTACATCTAGAGCAAAAGGCTCTGGTCATAAAAAAAGATATAGAGAGGTAGATTTTTATAGAAATAAATTAGACATGAAAGCTAAAGTAGAAAGAATCGAATACGATCCTAACAGAACTTCTTACATTGCCCTTATAAAATATGAAGACAACTTAAGAAATTATATTATATGTCCAAGAAGTTTAAAGGTTGGTGACGAAATAGTTTCTGGGAAAAAAAAGGAAATTAAAGTTGGAAATTGCATGCCTTTATCTGACGTACCGCCTGGAACAATTATTCATAATGTTGAATTAGTCGAAGGAAGTGGTGGTAAACTCGCAAGGTCAGCTGGTTCATCTGTAACCTTATCTGGATTTGACGGAGATTACGCAATAATAAAATTATCTTCTGGAGAAACAAGAAAAGTTAGATCAGCTTGTAAAGCAACGATAGGTTCAGTTTCTAATCCAGATCAAAAAAATATAAAAATTGGAAAAGCTGGAAGAAATAGATGGAAAGGCAAAAGACCTTTAGTCAGAGGTGTAGCGAAAAATCCAGTGGATCACCCTCACGGAGGTGGAGAAGGTAAAACATCCGGTGGAAGGAATCCAGTTTCTCCATGGGGTCAATCAGCAAAAGGTTTAAAAACAAGAAAACCAAAAAGAAGCGACATGTTTATTATCTCAAGAAGAAAGAAGAGGAATAAATAATGGCTAGAGGAATTTGGAAAGGACCGTTTGTGCACCCAAGCTTGTTAAAAAAAGTTGATAAATTAAAAACTGGAGACAAGAAAAAACCAATAAAAACTTGGTCAAGAAATTCTACAATAATACCAGAATTTGTTGGTCACAGCTTTATGATACATAACGGAAGAACTTTTATTCCGATTACAATTTCAGAAGAAATGGTTGGACATAAATTAGGTGAATTTTCTCCTACTAGAAAATTTTCTGGACATACACCAGCTGATAAAAAAGCAGCTTCCGATGTAAAAGATTCAAGCGGAGCAAAAGCAGCACCTGGAGCAGCACCTAAAGCAGCACCTGGAGCAGCACCTAAAGCAGCACCTGCAGCACCAGCAAAAGGAAAAGATGATGGAAAAAAATAATTTAGTAAAAGCAATAAATAAAAATGTAAGAAGTGGTGCGAGAAAAGCAAATCTTGTTTTGAACTTTATAAAGGGAAAAAAAGCAGGTTTAGCAATCCGAGATTTAGATTTTACAAGAAAAAAAGTTGCTCAAGATATTAAAAAAACAATAAAATCAGCCATAGCAAATGCAGAAAACAATTATCAATATGACGTTGATAATTTGTATGTAAAAGAGGCATATGCTGGAAAGTCTATTGTGATGAAGCGATTTAGACCAAGAGCTAAAGGAAGGGCCGCTGCTATAAAAAAACCATATAGCAGGGTAACTATAATTTTAGAAGAAAAAGAAATTAAAGAAAAAAAGGATAAAAAGTAATGGGACAAAAAGTAAATCCAATTGGTTTTAGATTAGGAATTAACAGATCATGGGACTCAGTATGGTTTGCAAAAAAAAATGAATATGGAAAATTTCTTATCGAAGATTATAAAATTAGAAAATATATAAAAGAAAATATAAAAAATTCTGGAGTTTCAGAAGTTATCATCGAGAGATCATCTAAAAAATGCACAATCTCCATACATACTTCACGACCCGGTTTTGTTATTGGTAAGAAAGGTTCTGATATAGAAAAGATAAAGAAAAAACTTTCCAAAATTACATCAAGTGAAGTTTTTCTTAATATTAAAGAGATTAAAAAACCAGAATTAAATTCATATTTGGTAGCTGAAAATATAGCTCAGCAATTAGTAAAAAGAGTTGCGTATAGAAGAGCAATGAAAAGAGCTATGCAGTCAGCAATGAGATTAGGCGCAAAAGGAATCAAGGTTACTTTGAGTGGTCGACTTGCTGGTAATGAAATTGCGAGAAGCGAATGGTTAAGAGAAGGAAGTATTCCTTTGCACACTCTTAGAGCAAACTTAGATTATGCAGAAGCAGAAGCACTGACTACTTATGGGGTTATTGGTGTGAAAGTTTGGATTTACAAAGGAGAAATTTTTTTAAAAGATGTTGCAAAAGGAAAAATTGAAAAGGTAAAAAATGCTACAACCAACAAGAACAAAATATAGAAAAGCTCACAAAGGTAGAATACACGGTAAAGCAACAAGAGCTTCTACCCTAAACTATGGAACTTATGGTTTGAAAGCGATACAGCCAGAAAGAGTAATGGGTAAGCAAATAGAAGCAGCTAGGGTTGCTCTAACAAGATATATGCAAAGAACAGGTAAAGTATGGTCTAGAGTTTTTCCAAACATTCCAGTATCAAAAAAACCTACCGAAGTAAGAATGGGTAAAGGAAAAGGATCTCCTGAGTTCTGGGTGTGCAGAGTTAAACCTGGAAGAATCTTGTTTGAAGTCGATGGCGTTTCAGAAGATGTTGCAAGAATAGCATTATACAAAGCATCAGCAAAGCTTCCAATAAAAACAAAATTTATAAAAAGATAAAATGAAAAAAAAAGATATAAAAAAATTAAGCTCAGAACAATCAATAAGGGAAATTCAAAAATTAAAAAAGGACTTGTTTAATATGAGATTTAAAAAAATTAATGGACAAATTCAAAGCCCAGCTGAGTTTACAAAAATAAAAAGAAATATAGCTAGACTTTTTAATAATATCGGAGAAAAAAAATGACAAAAAAAGTTCTAGAAGGTAAAGTTGTGAGTGATAAGAGTGACAAAACAATCGTAGTTGAGGTAAAAAGAAAATTTATACACCCATTCTATGGAAAAGTTATCTCTAGATCAAAAAAATATCATGCGCATGATGAAAAAAATAAATTTAAAAAAGGAGATCTAGTAAAAATAATTGAAAGTAAACCAATATCAAAACTTAAAACATGGGAAGTAGTTGACAAATGATACAAGTGCAAACAGAGTTACTAGTTGCAGATAATACGGGCGCTAAAAGAGTTGAGTGTATAAAAGTTTTAGGTGGTTCAAAAAGAAGATATGCAGGAGTAGGAGATCTGATCGTGGTTAGCGTTAAGGATGCTTTACCAAACGGTAAGGTAAAAAAAGGATCAGTGCATAAAGCTGTAATAGTAAGAACAAAAAAGGAAATATTCAGAAAAGATGGTTCAAAGGTCCAATTTGATAACAACTCCGTTGTTTTAACAGATGAAAAAGGTGAGCCGATTGGAACAAGAATTTTTGGTCCTGTTACGAGAGAATTGAGACAAAGAGGTCAAACAAAAATAATTTCACTAGCACCGGAGGTTTTATAATATGTTTTTAAAAAAAGGAATAAAAGTGAAGGTTCTTATTGGAAAAGACAAAGGAAAAGATGGTGAAATTATTCAAATAGATAGAGTAAGAAATTTGGCTAAAGTAAAAGCTTTAAATATGGTTAAAAAACACAAAAAAGCAACGAAAGAAAATAAAGGTGGGATAATTACAAAAGAAGCTTTTATAAACTTGTCAAACTTAAAAAAACTTGAAGATACAAGGAAGGCTAAAAAATGATACCGAGACTTAAAGAAAAATACAAAAATGAAATTGTTAAAAATTTAATGTCAAAATTAAATCAAAAAAACATTTTTAGCGTTCCTAGAATAAAAAAAATAGTTATTAACATGGGATTAGGAGCTGATGGACTAGATAAAAAAAAAATGGAGTCTTGTATTAAGGATATGTCAGCAATTACAGGACAATTACCAGTTATAACAAAGTTTAAAAAATCTATTTCAAATTTCAAATCAAGAAAAGGTACAAATGCCGGACTTAAAGTAACATTGAGAAACGATAGAATGTTTGAATTCATTGATAGGCTTGTAAATATAGCACTTCCAAGAATTAAAGATTTTAGAGGTTTGTCAGAAAATGGTTGTGATACGTCTGGTAATTACAGCTTTGGGATTAAGGAACATATTATTTTTCCTGAAATAAATTTTGATAAAGTTGAAAAAATAAGAGGAATGGATATTACAATAGTTACAGATAGTAATTCACCGGATAGTACAATATCACTTTTAAAGGAATTTAATTTTCCAATGGTTGCAGGAACAAAAAAAAAGAGAAAAAAAATAAATAGAATGTCTAAGCAAGACGAAAAAAAAGAGGAGAATAAATCAGATGGCTAAAACAAGTGCAATACAAAGAAATCTTAAAAGAATAAAAATGGCGAAGAGATTTGAAAATAGGAGAAAAAAGTTGAAAAAAATTGTTAGAAACAAAAAACTTCCACTTAACGAGAGATTTGCTGCACAATTAAAGCTATCTAAGTTACCAAAAAATTCTTCAAAAATTAGAATAAGAAATAGATGTGAGATAACAGGAAGACCTCACGGTGTTTATAGAAAACTAAGAATATCAAGAATTGCTTTAAGACAAATGGCGTCATCAGGCAAGATACCTGGCATGACGAAATCAAGCTGGTAAAGGAAAAATATGAATTTAGTTGATCCTATTGGAGATATGTTAACAAGAATAAGAAACGGTCAGATGAGATCGTTGAACAAAATTGAAATACCATTTTCTAAATTTAGATTTAAAATATTAGAAGTTTTAAAAAAAGAAGGATACATAATAGATTTTTATTTAGAGGAAAACAAAGACAAAATGAAATCTATACTTGTAGTTTTAAAATATTATGAAGGACAACCCGTTATAAAAGAAATTAAAAGAGTATCTAAACCAGGTAGAAGAGTTTATTCGAGGGCTATAAGCATACCAAAAGTTAAAAATGGACTAGGTCTTGCAATACTCTCCACCAGCAAAGGTGTGATGTCCGACTCCGAGGCGATTAAAAATAACTTGGGCGGAGAAATTATTTGTAGGGTGTTTTAATGTCAAAACTTGGAAAAAAAATAATATCATTACCAAAAGACTCTAAAGTTGCAGTACAAGGAAACGCTGTGACAGTATCAGGGCCAAAAGGTTCTGAAAAAGTTCTTTTTAATGAAAAGGTTTTTTCATCAAAAGTTAACGAAAAAAATGAGTTTCTCATATCTCCGTTAAAAAAAGACAAGAGTGCCTCAACGATGTGGGGAACTTACAGAAGCTTAATTAATAACGCCATTTTAGGTGTTACAAAGGGCCATGAAAAAAATCTAGAACTGAATGGAGTGGGTTTCAAAGCGGCTCAACAGGGAGAAGAGCTCAAGTTAAAATTAGGATTTAGCCATGATGCAATTTATAAAGTTCCAAAAGGAATAAGCATCAAAATAGAAAAACAAACTAAAATTAATATCACTGGAACGGATAAAGCTCTAGTTTCAAAAGTGGCTTCAGAAATAAAATCACTTAAGCCAGTAGAGCCTTACAAAGGAAAAGGTATTAAAGAAAAAAATCAATACGTTATAAGAAAAGAAGGAAAGAAAAAGTAAAAAAATGAAGCTCGATTTAAACGAAAAACGAACTATAAGAAATAGAAAAAAATTGAAAAAGGTCAACGTAGACAGGTATAGGATAACAGTATCTAAATCTTTGAATAATATTTCTGCACAGATAATAGATGACAGAATGCATAAAACTATCGTTTCGGCTTCTTCAAATGAGAAAAAAATTAGAGAAAATAAAGTAAAAAAGATGGAAATGTCTAAAATTATAGGCGAAACATTAGCCAAAAGAGCTGTCGAAAAAAAAATAACCAAAGTTTATTTTGATAGAGGTGGTTTTAAATATCATGGCAGAATAAAATCTTTAGCAGAAGCTTTAAGAAAGAACGGGTTGAATTTTTAATGAAGGACAGTGGATTTATAGAAAAGCTTGTTGCAATCAACAGAATTACTAAGGTAGTAAAAGGTGGAAGACGTTTTGGTTTTGCTGCACTTGTAGTTGTTGGAGATCAAAAAGGATCAATAGGTGTTGGCAAAGGAAAATCAAAACAAGTTCCTGATGCCATTAAAAAAGCAACAGAATTTGCTAAAAAAAGTATGATAAAAATTCCCCTAAAGGATGGAAGAACTTTGCATCATGATATCTACTCAAAAAATGGTTCTGGTAAAGTTTTAATGAGATCTGCGCCAACAGGTACCGGTATAATTGCTGGTGGAGCAGTAAGAGCAGTGTGTGAAGCTTTGGGTGTTCAAGATGTTGTAGCAAAATCTCTTGGATCAGCAAATCCTCACAATGTTTTAAAAGCTTTAATACAAGGTTTAAAAAATCAAAGTTCACCCAAATATATGTCTGCTGTTAGAGGAAAACCAATTTCCGAAATTATTAAAAAAAGAGAGCTTAAATGAAACTGAACAATCTTGTAAAAACAAACTTTTCTAAAATTAGAGTTGGTAGAGGTATAGGTTCAGGAAAAGGTAAAACTTCTGGAAGAGGTGTAAAAGGACAGAAGTCTAGATCTGGTGTAGCTATTAAAAGCTTTGAAGGTGGACAAATGCCTTTATACAGAAGATTACCAAAAAGAGGCTTTAAAAGCTTCAATAGAAAAACGGTAGCAATTTTAAATTTAGGTGATTTACAAAATTTTATTAAGCTAAAGAGGATTAAAAGCACCGATGAACTAAATATAAAATATTTTAAAGATAAAAAAATTATTTCAAAAAACTTAAATCTTTTAAAAATACTTGGCAAAGGAGAAATAAATGACAAGATAAAAGTTAGCACTAATTTTGTATCAAAGTCAGCTAAATCTAAAATTGAAAAAGCTGGAGGCACTATAAATATCCTACAAAAGAAAGAAAAATAATTTTATTTTATGGCTAATGGAGATCTATCAGATAATACTTCCCCTAAATCGAGCGATTTAAGAAACAGAATACTTTTTACAATTTTCATACTATGTATTTACAGATTAGGGACATTTGTTCCCCTCGCAGGTATTGATCCGTATGCACTTCAAGAAATGATGGCTTCAACGCAAAAAGGTTTGTTGGGAATGTTTAATGTTTTTTCTGGAGGTGCCGTAAATAGAATGGCTATTTTTGCATTAGGAATCATGCCTTATATTTCTGCCTCTATTATTGTTCAACTTTTAACTGGAGTGTCAGATTATTTTAAAAATCTTAAAGAACAGGGAGAATTTGGAAGAAAAAAAATTACACAAATCACAAGATATGGAACCGTTTTAATTGCAGCACTTCAGGGTTATGGAGTCTCAGTTGGATTAGAAAATGCAGGAAACTTGGTCATGTCTCCTGGAATTTATTTTAAAATTATGACAACCATATCATTAGTTGCTGGTACAACTTTTTTAATGTGGTTAGGTGAACAGATTACATCAAGAGGTATTGGTAACGGTATATCTTTAATAATATTTTCAGGAATAGTAGCTGAAATACCCAGAGCATTGGCATCAACTTTTGAATTAGGAAGAACTGGGGCATTGTCTCCAGTTATGATTATTGGAATTTTACTTTTAATCATAGCAACTGTTATGTTTATAGTTTTTATCGAAAGAGCTATGAGAAAAATATTAATAAATTATCCTAAAAGACAAATGGGCAATAAAATTTATGGTGGCGAGTCATCCCACTTGCCTTTAAAAATAAATACTGCTGGTGTAATACCAGCAATTTTTGCTTCTGCTTTATTACTTTTACCAATAACTTTTACAAATTTTGGAGTATCTGACTCAGAATTATTTTTAAACATTTCGTCTTTATTTTCTCAAGGCAAACCTATGTATATGCTCTTATATGCTTTTGGAATTATATTTTTTTCATTCTTCTATACTTCAATTGTATTTAATCCAAAAGAAACTGCAGAAAATTTAAGAAAATATGGCGGCTATGTACCTGGAATTAGACCTGGTGAAAAAACAGCGCAATTTATCGAAACTATTTTATTACGACTAACAACCATCGGAGCTTGTTATTTAACGCTTGTTTGCCTTATGCCAGAATTTTTGATAGCAAAATACCCGATACCATTTTATTTAGGCGGAACATCGGTTTTAATTGTAGTTGTGGTTGCAATGGATACTGTTTCCCAAGTCCAAACCAGAATAATGAGCTCACAATATGAGTCATTAATTAAAAAAGCAAAATTTAGCAGATAGTTTTATGAATATTATTATATTTGGTCCACCGGGTGCTGGTAAAGGCACTCAATCAAAATTTATTGTAAATAAATTTAATCTATATCAATTATCTACGGGAGATCTTTTGCGTAATGAAATAAAAAATAAAACAAAATTAGGATCTGAAATTTCTTCATTAATAAATTCTGGTGAGTTAGTATCAGACGAAATAGTTGGCAATTTGATAGAACAATTTATTTCAAATGATACTTTTAAAAATAAAATTATTTTTGATGGTTATCCAAGAACCTTAAACCAAGCAAAGAATTTAGATAATTTATTAAAAAAATATAAGCAAAAAATAGATATTGTTTTAAAATTGTCAGTAAGTTTAGAAACAGTTAAAAAGAGAATAATGGAGAGACAAACTCAAGAAAAAAGAGCTGATGACAATGAAAAAATTGCAATTAAAAGGTACAAAACTTATGAAAAATCATCTGAACCAGTTATAGATTATTACAAGCGTTCAAATTTACTCAAAGTTGTAAACGGTGAGGCAGGAATAACCGAAATTAACATTGAAATTAGCGGGTTAATAGACGCTATCAAGGGTTGACTTTAAGGAATATGAACATATAAATACCTAATTTAAATAATCTGATAATATGGCTCGAATAGCAGGTGTTAACATACCACAAGACAAAGTTGTCCACATAGCATTGACATATATACATGGCATAGGTGATTTTAATTCAAAGTCTATTTGTAAAAAACTTAACATACCTCTAAATAAAAGGGTTAATAGTTTGTCCGAAGATGAGGTTTTAAAAATTAGAGAATATATTGATCAGAATTATAAAGTTGAGGGAGATCTAAGAAGAGAGGTCTCAATGAATATAAAAAGGTTAGTAGACCTTGCATCATACAGAGGCTCAAGACATAAAAAAAAATTACCAGTAAGAGGCCAAAGAACTCATTGCAATGCAAGAACAAGAAAAGGAAAAGCAATAGCTATCGCAGGTAAAAAATTAACACCACTCAAAAAGTAAAAATGAATAAAAAGCAGGAAAAAAAAGAAGTTGTCAAAGAAGAAAAAATTGTTAAGCCAAAAGTAAAAAAAAAGACAAAGATTAAAAAAAATATTACTTCAGGTATAGCTTTTGTTCAATCAACTTTTAATAATACTATTATATCTATAGCAGATGAAAATGGAAATGTGGTAGCATGGTCTTCTGCCGGATCAAAAGGATTTAAGGGTTCAAGAAAATCTACGCCATATGCTGCACAAGTAGCAGCGGATGATGCTGGCGGAAAGGCTTATGAGCAAGGTTTAAGAACTTTATCAGTTCAAGTCAAGGGACCTGGTTCTGGTAGAGAAACTGCTTTAAGAGCATTACAGTCTCGCGGGTTTAAAATAATTTCAATAAAAGACACAACTCCGATGCCTCACAATGGAGCACGGCCACCAAAAAAAAGGAGAGTATAAATGGAAAGCACAAGTATTTTTGATAAAAATTGGAAAACTCTTATCAAACCATCAAAACTTCAAATTACAAGTAATGATGACAAATCTACAGCCAAAGTAATAGCAGAACCTTTAGAAAAAGGCTTTGCACAAACTTTGGGAAATTCATTAAGAAGAATTTTATTATCTTCAATCCAAGGAGCTGCTGTTACAGCTATACAGATTGATGGCGTGTTACACGAATTTTCATCAATAAAAGGAGTAAGAGAAGATGTTACAGATATAGTTTTAAATGTAAAAAATTTAGCAATTAAATTAGGATCGGAAGGTCCAAAAAAGTTAATTCTTGACGCGACTGGACCTAAAGAAGTTAAAGCTAAAGATATAGCCTTGGTTTCTGATATTGAAATACTAAATCCTGAACAAACAATATGTAATTTAGATGAAAAAACTAAATTTCATATGGAATTAATTGTTAATACAGGAAGAGGATATGTTTTAGCGCAAAAAAATAAATCCGAAGAAACACCGCTTGGAATGATAGCCATTGATTCTTTATTTAGTCCTGTGAAAAGAGTTTCTTATAAAATTGACACAACTCGAGAAGGCGCGGCACTTGATTACGACAAATTAATAATGGAAGTTGAAACTAATGGAACAGTTCCTGCAGAAGATGCCGTCGCATTTGCTGCAAGAATTTTTCAAGATCAGCTTTCGATGTTTGTTAATTTTGAAGATCCTAAAGAAGTTCCAAAACAAAAAACTCCGATTGAACCAGAATTTAATAAGAATCTTCTAAAAAAGGTTGAAGAATTAGAACTTTCAGTTCGATCAATGAATTGTTTAAAAAACGATAATATAATTTATATAGGGGATCTTGTTCAAAAAACAGAACCAGAGATGCTCAGAACACCAAATTTTGGTAGAAAATCATTAAATGAAATAAAAGAAGTATTAAGTTCTATGTCCTTATATCTAGGAATGGAGATTCCAAACTGGCCTCCAGATAACATTGCTGAATTGTCTAAAAAGTTAGAGGAAAACACATACTAGCATGAGACATAAATTTGGTTATAGAAAATTAAATAAAACCGGCGAACACAGGAAAGCTTTGTTTCAAAACATGCTTAATTCCTTGATAAAGTATGAACAGATAATAACTACTCTTCCAAAAGCAAAAGAACTTAAACCAAAAATTGATAAGATTATAACTTTAGGAAAAAATGCGAATTTAAGTAAAAAGAAAGATCTTTTTTCTAAATTACAAGACAAAAACTCTGTTAAAAAGATTTACGAAACTTTATCAAAAAGATACGCAAATAGAAAAGGTGGATATTCTAGAGTTTTAAAAGCAGGATTTAGAACTGGAGACGATGCCCCAATGGCCGTAATCGAGTTAGTAGATAGAGATCCAAATGCAAGAAAAATTGATAAACCTAAAAAAGCAGAACCTTCAAAAAAAGATAAAGAAGCACTTCCAAAAACTGCTACTAAATAATATAAACTTAAATTTTTAATGCTGAAAAAGTTTATAGTCAATAAAGACTATCACAATTCCCGTTTTGATAGATGGTTTAAACAAAACATTCATCAAGTTCCGCAATCATTTATAGAGAAGTTAATTAGAAAAAAAAAAGTAAAAGTTAATAAAAAAAAAATAAAAACATCATATAGAGTTCAATTAAATGATTATATTGAAGTCTATGGTCTTGAAAATTTAAAACGTAAAATTCAATCAAAAACAAAAAAATACAAACCCTCAGAGAAAGAAAAGGAAGATTACGGTAAATTTATAATTGAAAATAATGATAACTTTATTGTAATTAACAAACCAGCTGGAATACCAGTTCAAGGCGGAACAAAGTCTTTTAAGAATATTATCGATATTTTAAAGAATACAAAATTCTTTGAGCACACAAAACCTTATGTTGTTCACAGGCTTGACAAAGAAACTTCTGGCGTGATGATAGTAGCGAAAAATAGAGAATACGCTCAATTGTTTACTTCTCTTTTTAGGATCAGAAAAATACATAAGACATATTTAGCTATAACCCATGGAGAAGTTAAAAAAGATATAAATTTACTTCAAGACAATTTAATTGTTTATGAAAAAAATAAGAAAGTAATTCAAAAAGCAATTTCGCATTTGAATGTATTAAAAAGTAATAACCAGTATTCCTTTTTAGAATTAAAGCCTATTACTGGTCGAAAGCATCAGCTTAGAAAACAATTATATAACATTGGCAATTCTGTAGTAGGTGATGACAAATATTCAGTGGTTGGAATAAAAAAGGAATTAAAAATAAAACATTTAATGTTACATGCTTACAAAATTAAATTTATGATAAATAATATTAAGTATAGTTTTGAGGCTAAATATGGAGATGGATTTGAGCAGTTTATTAAAAGAAAGTTTTAAACATTTGAAAGATGATTAAATAGAATTTTTTTTAATTTTTTTTTAATTCCGAAAGGAATTATTTTTTCATTTTTTATTGAGGTAACTCTATTATTATCAAGGCCGCAAGGAACAATTTTTTTATAATCATCAAGATTATTTTTAATGTTTATAGAGAAGCCATGATAAGCTACCCAACGAGAGACTCTTATACCAATAGCTGCGATTTTTTTCTTTTTAACCCATATACCTATATTTTTTTTATCAGCATAAGATTTTATTTTATAGCTATTTAAAAATTTGATAATTGTGTTTTCAATTTGCCTAACTAAATTTCTTATGTCTTTCTTTCTTTTATTTAGGTTAATAACAAAATAAACAACTAGTTGACCAGGATTGTGAAGTGTAATTTTACCTCCACGATTAGTTTTTATTACAGTGATTGACTTATCCAATATTTCTTCCTTTGCAGACCTGATTCCAGCTGTATAGGTTGTTGGATGCTCTAAAAACCACACTAATTCTGGACCGCCTTTTTTTACTTTTTCTACTCTTTTTTCAAGTAACAGAAGGGCTTTTTTATAATTTATTGGTTTTTTGCTAGTTTTAAATTCTATGTCCATTTTAAATTGAATTTTACCATTAGATAAACTAAAAGTCTCAAAAATTAAAAATAACTTGGTGAATTATGAGTTTAGTAAAATCAATTGGAAAACAAAAAGTAAATCTTGATTTTAACAAAGATTTTATCAATCTTTTCAGTGACAAGATAAAATCTAATGACGTTGCTTTTATAAATCAAACATTAGCGGATTTACACCCAGCCGATGTAGCAAATTTAATTGAAAATCTAGATACCGGCACAAGAAATAAACTAATAGAGATAGAAGCATTTAATTTTGATCCGGAGATTTTTATCGAATTAAACGAATCTATGCAGTCTGAAGTTCTTTTACTTTTAAATCCTGAGTCTATTGCAAAAATTCTACATAAATTAGAATCAGATAATGCCATGCAAATTTTAGAAAACCTAGAGGAAGGCAAAAAGAAAAAGGTGTTGAACAAGCTGTCCTTACAAGACAGGTTTCTTTTAGAAGAAGGTCTTAGTTATCCAGAAGATTCCGCGGCAAGAATAATGCAAAGAGAATTTACAGCAGTTCCAAGTGATTGGACTGTTGGCCAAACAATTGATTACTTAAGAGAAAACAAAGAACTACCAGAAGAGTTTTTAGAAATTTTTGTTGTAAATAAAGATTTTAAACCTGTTGGAACAGTTCCCTCTTCAAGAGTTTTAAGAACTCCAAGAAACTCAAAAATGAATTCAATTATGAGAGAGATACCTGTTTTAATTTCAGTGAATATGGACAAAGAAGAAGTTGGTCATACGTTTGAAAATTATAATCTAGTTTCTGCAGGAGTAGTTAACAAAGATAATAAATTAATTGGAATGATCACAGCAGATGATGTTGTTACTGTAGTTCAGGAAGAGGCAGAAGAGGACGTTTTAAGATTAGCAGGGGTAGGAGATGAGGAAATTACTGATGGCGTTTTAAAAAAAACAAAAAGAAGATTTAGTTGGTTATTGCTTAATCTGTTCACTGCAATCATAGCGTCAATAGTCATAGGTTTTTTCCAGGAAGATATTGAGAAAGTCGTTGCTCTTGCTGTATTGATGCCAATTGTAGCTTCGATGGGAGGAAATGCTGGAATGCAGACTCTTGCTGTTACCATTAGAGCGATCGCAAAAAAAGAAATTTCATCAGGAAATTTCTTAAAAATTGTTACTAAAGAATTTGTGATTGGTATATTAAATGGAGTAATTTTTGCAATAATAGCTGGAGCTGTTGTTCAGTTCTGGTTTAAAGAAATAAATCTTTCAGTTTTAATTGCAGTAGCGATGATATTAAACATGATAGTAGCAGGCTTGTTTGGAATCTTAGTTCCTGTTTCTTTAAAAAAGTTTAGCATAGACCCAGCGCTTGCATCGAGTGTTTTTGTTACTACCATAACAGATGTGATAGGATTTTTATCATTTCTTGGAATTGGCTCATTTTTTTTTCTTAATTAAAAATTGTCAATAAATCTTACTTTGCCAATATAAAAAGCAAAAAATAAATTAAATTTTACTTTATTTTTTTTTGGTTTTTTTAGAGTTTTTAAATCAATAATCTCAACATAATCCACTTTTTGGGCACCTACTGATAAAAGTTTATTCTTTATTTGAGAAAAATTGTATTTTTTTTTGTTTAAAACTAAATTCCTTTTATAGTTTTTTAAAGTTTTCAATATTTTTATAAGAGTTAATTTATCATTGTTTCTTAATTTTTGTAATCTAGAAGAAAAAGCAATAAAATTTTTATCTCTTATAGTTTTACATTGTATTACTTTAGTATTTATTTTGTTTTTTTTAATATGTTTACTGATTAAAACATGTTGTTGAAAATCTTTATTCCCTAAAAAGATTTTTTTTGGTTTTATTATTTCAATAAAACGATTAACAACATTTAATACTCCATTGAAGTGCCCTTTTCTAAATTTTCCGCAGAGTTTTTTTGAAAAATTATGAAGGTATATTTTATTTTTAGTTTTGAATTTATATACATCTTTATATGTTGGTTTATATAAATAGCTAACCTTCAATTTTTTTGCTATTCTCAGATCGTTTTTCAAACTTTTTGGATAATTTTTAAAGTCTTTTTTTATCTCAAATTGTTTGGGGTTTATAAAAATACTCACAAGTGTTTTTTTTGAACTTTTAACTGATCTTTTTATAAGACTCTCATGCCCCTTATGTAATGAGCCCATAGTTGGTACAAAACTAATATTTTTGATATTTTTTATTTCTTTTTGTAAGTTTTTTTTATCAGTAAATAATTTCATTTGTAAAATATTTATTTAGCTAGTAAAAGGTTTTAATGGTTACACAAGCAATCATTCCATTAGCAGGATTAGGTACAAGATTATTGCCACTGTCAAGTGTAATTCCAAAAGAATTGTTGCCAATAAATGGTAAACCTAATTTAGAATATATAATGGAAGAATGCATTGAGGCAGGCATAAAACAATTTATTTTTGTAGTACCAAAAAACAGACCAAGCATAAAGAAGTATTTTTTTAACGATATTTTTTATAAAAAAATAATAAAGAAGAAAAAAAATGACAAACGTCTTAAAGAAATTTTTAAAAGAATTAAGCGTTATCAAAAGATGATAAAATTCGTATATCAAAACAGGCCAGAAGGAACAGGCCACGCAGTACTACAATGTAAAAAATATTTAAAAGGAACACACTTTTTAATGTTATTGGCAGACGATTTAATTGTTAAAAAAAACTGTTCTAAAGAAATGATAGCTTTGCATAAAAGAACTAAATCTTCTGTAATAGCCACTAAAAGCGTAGAAAGAAAAACAGTATCAAGATGGGGAATTTTAGGATTCAAAAACAAAACAAAAAATTCTTTTTTAATTAATGAAGTAATCGAAAAACCTAAATTAAGCCAAGCTCCTTCTAATTATGCCATAATTGGACGTTATATTTTGCCTAAAAAAATACTTTCTGTTTTAAAGGATCAAGGCAGAGGAAAAGGTGGCGAGATTCATATTACAGATGCAATAAAAACTTTAGTTAAAGAAAATGAAAAATTTTATGGAAATATATTTAAAGGGAAATATATTGATTGTGGAACACTCGAGGGATTTATTAATTCCGGACTTACAATCTCAAAATTTTTATAAATAATTATTATGAAAATATGTATGATAGGTACAGGCTATGTTGGGTTAGTAAGCGGAACATGTTTTGCAGATTTAGGTAACAAAGTTTTTTGTGTAGACAATAATAAGGACAAAATAAATAAATTAAAAAGAGCTATTTCCCCGATTTACGAGCCTGGTCTAGTTGATTTAATAAGAAGTAATTATAGATCAAATAGATTAAATTTTACTAATGATTTGGAAAAAGCAGTAAAAGAATCTAAAATTATTTTCATTTGTGTAGGAACACCAGCTAAAAAAGGTTCAAATTTAGTTGACCTTTCTCAAGTATATAATGTTGCAAAATCAATATCAAAGTACATTAAAAACTACAAAGTGATTGTGAACAAATCTACCGTTCCTGTTGGTGCTGGTGACCAAATAGAAAAAATAATTGGAAAAAAAGTTAAGAAATCTTTGTTTGATGTCATATCTAATCCCGAATTTTTAAGAGAAGGTGAAGCTATAAGAGATTTTAAATATCCAGACAGAATTGTTATAGGATCAAACAATAAAAAAATTTTTAAAAAAATGGAACTTCTTTATGAACCTCTTATTAAAAAGGGAGCTAAGTTTTTTTGTACATCAAGAAAAGGAGCTGAATTAATTAAGTATGCTTCCAATGCTTTTTTAGCTACAAAAATTACCTTTATTAATGAAATTGCAAATTTATGTGAAGAAGCAGGTATAAATGTAGAAGACATTTCAGTTGGTATGGGCTCAGATGCTAGAATTGGCAGCAGATTTTTGAGAGCAGGTCCAGCTTATGGAGGATCATGTTTTCCAAAAGATACGAAAGGCCTAGTTTCAATTTCTGATAAGTTTAAAATTAATCTGTCTATTGTAAAATCAGTAATAAAATCAAACAATAATAGAAAAATTCTATTAACTAAAAGAATTAGCAAAATAATGAATAATAAAATCAAAAACAAAAAAATTACCATCCTGGGAGTAACATTTAAGGCAAATACGGACGATATGAGAGAGTCATCTAGTCTTATTATAATACCTTACCTATTGAAAAAAGGAGCTATAGTAAGTTACTACGACCCTTCTGGACCTAAAAAAGAATTTAAAAAAAATAAAAATCTTAAATACATAGGGAACTTATCAAAAGCTTGTAATGGTGTTGATCTAATTATTATAAATACTGAATGGGATGAGTTTAAATCGATAGATTTTAAAAAAATAGTTAAAAGAACTAACTTTAAAATTTATGATATGAGAAATCTTTATAATCCAAATGTATTAAAGAAAAAAAATATAAAATATTATTCGATAGGCAGGTAAATTAAATTTCAAATATTCCATCAATTTCAACAGCAGCACCTAAAGGAAGTGAATTTACACTAACAGCGGCTCTTGTGTGTTTACCAGTATTTTCAAAAACAGATGATATTAATTCTGAGGCACCATTTATAACTTGAGGCTGTTGTTTGAAGTCATCAGTTGAGTTTACATAACCAGTTAATTTTATACAGCTTTTTACTTTGTTAAGATCTCCACCACATATTTTTTTTAATTGAGATAAAATATTTAATCCGCAAAACCTTGCAGCATTTTTAGCTTCTTCTAAATTTAAATCTTTGCCGACTTTTCCCGCAATTAGTTTTCCATCAGGTTGTACTGATACTTGTCCAGATATAAAAACTAATTTTCCTACAATTTTACTAGCAACGTAAGCACCTACAGGATCAGGAGCTATGGGGAGATTTATATTTAGAGACTTTAATCTGTCTTCAATTGTCATTCTTTTTTTTTCTAAAGTCTTTCCATATTTCTACACCTGTTTTAGGAGCTTTTTCTTTTCTAATGTCCTTATATTTTTGATTTACACCTGATATTTTTTTACCAATATTTGGTATAACTCCTGACGGTTCGTATTTTCCTTCTTTTTTTAAATTTTTAATACATTCATTGTACTTTCCTGTTGGAAGGTTCCATTTTTTATATTGAGAACAAGAATTTTCAGCTGAAAATAAGTTTGTTGATGTAGTTACAAATAAAACAACAATTGTTAATAAAATTTTTTTCATTTTTTTCTTTTCTTCTTAGATTTATCATATTCTCTTCTTTTTTCTATAAGAATTATTGCTTCATCCATGTTGATTTCCATTGGGTCTTTATCTTCAGGTATTGTTGCATTTAAAGATTTGTATTTAATATAAGGTCCATATTGTCCTTTCATTATTCTTACAGGTTTTTTATCTTCTGGATGCTCTCCAAGATTTTTTATTTCAGATGATGACATTCTCCCAGGCTTAGCCTCAGAGATTAAAGTTATTGCTCTATTAAGACCAATCGTAAATAGTTCATCAACACTTTCAATTCTTGCAGATTTATTAGAACATTTTAAATAAGGACCAAACCTTCCAATATTAATGCTAATGTCATCATTTAAATCAGGATGTTTTCCAATTATCTTTGGTAAAGAACATAGGTATTTAGCTTTTTCAAGGTCTACATTCTCAATTGGAAGACCTTTAGGTATAGATACATTTTTAACATTCTCATTTCCTTTTTTCTTTTTGGATTTTTTTACTTTATTCTCCGATAATTCTTTAGGTTCAATTTCAAACTGCAAATAAGGACCAAATCTTCCATTCTTAAGAAAAATATCTTTACCCAGATCATTTTTTCCAATCAATTTAGGCTCTGCTAAACTTACTTGTTGGGATGCTTTTGATTTAGACAATGGTCTTGTGAATTTACATTCGGGATAATTAGAACAACCTATAAAAGCACCACCTCTGAAACTGTTTTTAAGACTTAATTCACCTGTATCACAAAGTTTGCATTTTCGATCAATGGCATCATTATCATCTCTTTCAAAGACAAGGTCGCCAAGACTTTCATTCAGTAAATCTAAAACCTCTCTTGTTCTTTTTTCCTTAACTTGACCAACATTTGAATAAAAATCTTTCCAAAAACCATCCAAAACTTTAACCCAATCAATTTTACCACTTGTGATTTCATCTAATTGATTTTCTAATTCAGCAGTAAAATTATAATCAACATATTTGGTAAACAATTTTTCTAGGAATGCAGAAAGTAATTTGCCTCTATCTGTTGGATGAAATCTTTTATTTAATAATTCAACATAATTTCTAGTAGATAAAACTGATATTATGCTTGCATAAGTCGATGGACGACCTATTCCTAATTCCTCCATTTTTTTAACAAGACTAGCTTCAGAATATCTTGGTGGGGGATCAGTAAAATGTTGATCATCCATTAATTCCTTTATTGAGACCTTATCTCCAACTTTTACCTCGGGTAAAATATTTTTAAGATCTTCATCCTTTTCCTCAAATTTGTAAACTTTTAAATAGCCTTCAAATTTTATAGTAGAACCATTTGCTCTAAAATTAATTTTTTTATTTTCTGACTCTATAGTTATGCTCTTTCTATCAAATTCAGCTGGATTCATTTGTGAAGATACTGCTCTATTCCAGATTAATTCATAAAGTTTAGATTGGTCGGCACTTAAATATTTTTTCATATCAGCAGGTTTTCTAGTAACATCTGTTGGCCTAATAGCTTCATGCGCTTCTTGTGCATTCTTTGCTTTTTTTCCTTTATAACTATTAGGATTTTGTGGAAGATATTCTTTTCCATGCTCTTTATTTATTAAAGTTCTAAAATCAGAAATAGCTTCGTTAGAAATCTGAGTTCCGTCTGTTCTCATATATGTAATGAGACCAACTGTATCTCCTTCAATATCGATCCCTTGGTAAAGTCTTTGTGCAATCTGCATTGTTCTAGATGCTCCAAAACCAAATTTCCCGGACGCAGTTTGTTGTAAGGTTGATGTAGTAAAGGGTGCCAATGGATTTCTTCGATAAACTTTAGAGGAGACATCAGTTATTTTATATGACTGTTTTTTAATCTCATTTAATGCTTTTTCAGAGTCAACTTTCTTTGTAAAAGAAAACTTTTCAACTTTTTCTCCGGAAAAAAGAGATAGTTTAGACTTTATAAGTTTATCATCATATTGAAAGTTGTTGCTAATAGTCCAGAATTCTTCTGGTTTGAAGAGTTCAATCTCATGTTCACGTTCAGTTATCAGTCTAAGTGCAACGGATTGAACTCGTCCAGCAGATTTTGAACCTGGAAGTTTGGTCCACAAAATTGGTGATATATTGAAACCAACAAGATAATCCAATGCTCTTCTAGCCATGTAGGCGTTAACTAATAGTGATTCAATTTCTCTAGGATTATTAATTCCATTTGTAACAGCTTTTTTTGTAATTTCATTGAATACAACTCTTTCTACTTTTTTTCCCTTTAAAAGTTTTTTACTTTCAAGTATTTCCCTAACATGCCAGGCAATAGCTTCTCCCTCTCTATCAGGGTCAGTAGCTAATATAATTCTTTCAGAGTCAGCAGCAGCATCAGTAATTTCTTTTACATATTTTTTTGAAAAAGTATCTAGCTCCCATTCCATTTTAAAATTATTTGAAGGATCAACAGAACCATTTTTAGAAGGCAGATCTCTAACATGCCCATAACTAGCTAATACCTTATAATTTTTGCCCAGGTATTTATTTATAGTTTTCGCTTTTGCAGGACTTTCTACTATGACAAGGTTCATTATAATTTATCTTACTGTCAAAAATAAACCTATTTGTCAAATCAAAGTATAATAAGTGTTGATTTTAAAGTTTAATTTTATCTTCAGTTTTATTTTTTAACCTAATTATATTCTGTTTATGAGTGTATAAAATTATTACAAAAGTAATAAACAAATATGAATTTAATTCAAAATTATTTTCTAAGAAGGAAATTAAAAAAATAATAAGGGTTGAAATAATAGAAGATAAGGAAGAATATTTTGTTATTAAAGCTATTAAAATCCAAGATAAGCAAAAAAATAATCCAAGTTTAACTGATAAAGCAAAAATTATTCCTAAATAAGTTGCAACCCCTTTGCCTCCTTTAAATTTTAACCAAACAGGAAAAATGTGTCCTAGAAAGGCTGCAAGAGCAGATAAATAAATTAAATCTGAAAAATAATGATTTGTTGCTATAATTGGAACAACTCCTTTAAAAATATCTAAAAATAAAGTTAAAGCTGCAATAAATTTATTTCCGGCCCTAAGTACATTCGTTGCACCAATATTTTTTGAACCGATTTTTCTTAAGTCTTTATTTAAAAAAAATTTAACCAAAACTAGTCCAAAAGGTATTGAACCTGATATATAAGAGAGAAAGAAAACTAAAAATATTTCGAATGTCACTGTAAATTAAAAACACTTTCTCCATTTAGGAAAGTCATTAAAACTTTTCCCTGAAGTTTTCTATTTTCTATTGCTGCATTTTTAGATTTAGATTTCAATTTTGAAACATCTACCTTCCATGGTTGGTCCAAATCAAAAATGCACAGATCAGCATCAGATCCTTTTCTTAAAGTACCTTTATTAATTTTTAATATTTTTGCTGGATTATATGTAATAGTTTCTATTATTTTTTTTAATGGCAAAGATTCATTGTGATAAAGTTCCAGGGCAAGCGAGAGAAGTGTTTCAATACCAATTGAACCCTCAGCCGCTTGTGCAAATGGAAGTCTTTTACTTTCTTCATCTTCAGGTTTGTGGTCAGACACTATCACATCTATTAGACCATCTTTAATTCCATGAATTAGAGCTTTCCTATCTTCTTCTTTTCTTAATGGAGGAGAAATTTTCATAAAAGTTTTAAAATCTCCTATATCATTTTCATTTAGAGAAAGATTATTAATAGACACTCCAACAGAAAACTTTTGACCATTTTTTTTGTATTTTTTTATTACATCAACAGACTTAGCAGATGATAATTGAGATATATGGTATCTGCACGGATATTCTTCCAAAAGAGACAGATCTCTTTCAATTATAATTTTTTCTGCGATATGAGGTATACCTTGCAAACCAAGTCTTGTAGAAACTTCACCTTCATTAATACATCTACCTTTTGAAAGTTCTTGATCTTCAGGATGTTGCATTACAAGAACATCAAGATCTTGAGCATAATTCATAATTCTAGACATTATCTCAGAATTTTGAACAGTTTTTGTTGCATCAGTAAATCCAACTATTCCTTTTTTAGACAACAAACCAAACTCAGTCATAAGTTTACCGTCCATATTTCTTGTTAAAGTAGCCGATGGATAAATATTTATTCCAGCTTTGTCTCTTCCTCTTCTAAGTATGAAATCTACCATAGAAACATTGTCTATTACCGGACTCGTATTTGGCATTGAAACTACGGATGTAACACCTCCAGATAAAGCAGCACTACTTAAACTTCTAAAATTTTCTTTATATTCAAAACCTGGCTCCCCAATAAATACTTTCATATCTACAATTCCTGGTATTAAAACTTTTCCTTTTAAATCAATCTTTTCTACTTTTGCAGGGATGTTATCTTTTTTAACACTCTTGCCCAAGGCTTTTATTTTTCCTTTTGCATCAACTATCAATCCACCAACCTCATCAAGATTTTGTGATGGATCGATTATTCGTGCATTTATAAAATATTTTTCTTTCATTATTTACAATATAATTTTAAACATGCCATTCTGACAGCTACTCCTAGTTCTACTTGCTCCTTTACCAGGCTAACATTGATATCATCAGCAAGTTTTGTATCTATCTCAACACCTCTGTTCATTGGCCCAGGATGCATTATTAAAGCATCTTTTTTAGCAAGCTTTAATTTATCAGGAGTTAATCCAAAATATTCGTAGTATTCTCTTTTTGAAGGCAAAAAGGATCCTTTCATTCTTTCATTTTGTAATCTTAACATCATAACTATATCGCATGATTTTAAGCCTTCTTTCATGTTTGTGAATCCTTTAACGCCAAGTTTTTTAATTGAAGCTGGCATTAAAGTCTTAGGAGCTATAACATTAACCTCTGCACCAAGCATGTTTAATAAATAAATATTTGATCTAGCAACTCGAGAATGAAGTATGTCTCCACAGATAGCAATTTTTAAACCTTCAATTTTTCCTTTCCTATTAATTATAGTTAATGCATCCAAGAGTGCTTGTGTAGGGTGCTCCCTCAAACCGTCACCAGCGTTAATTACTGTACAATTAACCTTTTGAGATAAAAGGTTTGGAGCTCCAGAATCTTGATGCCTAACTACAATAATGTCCGGGTGCATTGCATTAAGTGACATTGCTGTATCTAGAATAGTTTCACCTTTTTTTAGAGAGGAATTTCCAACATTCATCGTCATTACATCAGCACCCAATCTTTTGCCAGCCAGTTCAAATGAACTCTGAGTTCTAGTCGAAGGTTCAAAAAATAAATTAATTTGGGTTTTTCCTCTTAGTAAGTCTAATTTTTTTGAGGCACTTCTGTTTAGTTTTATAAAATTTTTAGCCTCATCCAAGATAAGTCTACATTCAACTATTGATAGACTTTGGATTCCTAAAAGATGTTTTTGGATTTTTTTAACAGCTGAAAACTTTTTTATAACCGCCATTAAAATTAACTCTATAGGCCTTTTGTACTATCATAGCAAGTTATTTATCGCCTTATATAATCAATAGCACCTTGTAATATAAATGAAGCCGCATTTTGGTCCAGTTTTTCAACTTTTTTAGATACATTTACGTCTAAATTGCTTGATAAATTAAAAGCTCCTTCGCTTGACAGTCTTTCGTCCCACATAGTGATAGGTATTGAAATATTATTTGATATAAATTTGGTAAAATCCTTTGCTGATTGCGCAGAAGGACCCATTGAACCGTCCATATTAATAGGGTTTCCAATGACGATTCCTTTTATGTCCTTCTCGATAATTATCTCTTTTATTTCTTTGATAAAATTAGAATTGTTTTTTTTAATGATAGTTTTTAAAGGCGTTGAAACCAGTTTATTTTCGTCCGATATGGCTAAACCAATATGATTTTTACCAGGGTCAATACCTAATAATCTAGACTTCTTTCCTATTGATTTCTTAAAATCTTCAATATCTATCATGAATATGTTATATTTTACTTCACTTTCTAATCAAGCTAAAACATAGTTTATAGATG
>MDTB01239800.1_pt1 | contig 41514 bp, 43 predicted proteins | sample 811161 | NCBI WGS metagenome assembly MDTB01 (sample SAMN05326650, study PRJNA326480) | marine metagenome | isolation source: seawater | place: Mediterranean Sea | collected 2009 | reverse complement strand
TTGTAGATGAATAAGTTAAAATGGAATAGGCTTGAAAGGTTTCCCCATATCTGAAAAACAAGGGGTCGGCAGTTCGATTCTGCCTCTGGCCACAAAATAAACATTTTCGAGTGATTAAAGGAGGGATAAATACTGTTTTCGATTATTGCAGAAATTATCGGAAGATATTTGGATAAATTTCGAAAATCACATGATTTTAAAGAAAGAAAAAAAGTAATTTATCAAGTAATTTTCTGGACTATATCTGGCATATTGAGCCTCATCCTTTATATTCCTCCTGGACTTAGTATTGTACAAATTTCTTCTGCCATTATTGTTTTTGTATTAATCATATATTTTGCAATTCGTGCTGTAAAATATTTTAAAATTTTGTAGATTTTCTATTTTGAATAAGGATTCAAGAGCAAAATTTTAAAGTTATTCAGATGAAATTTTCAAAAAAAGAAGAATACTTAAGAGAAAAAGATCCAAAATTAAAAAAAATAATTGATATGAATGGTCATATTAAGTTTAATCCTGTTAAAAAAAATCAATTTGACACTCTTGTAGGAATTGTTATATCTCAATTTATATCAACGAAAGCTGCAAATTCTATTTTCAAAAAAATAAAAGAGAACTTCAGCTCTGAGTATTTAAGTGAAAAGCATTTTCAAAATTTAAAAATAAATGAAATTCAAAAACTAGGTTTAAGTACAAATAAAGCAAGAACAATAAAAGAGCTATCAGATCTTTATTTAGATGAAAATTTTGGTGATTTGTTGAAATTAAACAACGAAGTATTGCATTCCAAGCTCTTATCTATTTTTGGAATTGGTCCGTGGTCTGTAAACATGTTTGAAATTTTTTGTATTGGAAAACTAGACATATTTTCATCGAAAGATGCTGGCTTAAGATTAGCAATGAATAATATTGGATTAATTAAGCCACAAAGTGATTGGTCTAGTTACGATAAATATGCAATGAAATGGTCACCATATAGAACAATTGCATCCTTACATCTGTGGAAAACAGTTGACTAAAATGATTTCAGAATATAGTTATAATCTACTGTATTGTATGAATCTAGATAACATCAAAATTAAGAATTTTTCGCCTTATTTTTTCAGTTTATAAAAATGAAAATAGCTAAAAAATTATTTTATTTGATTAGAAAAAAAATTAAACCTAGCCGACTGCTTTATGAGGTTATAAAAAAAACAAAGTCAAAACAATTGTCAGTAATTCGTACTAAGAGTATTTATGATAAAGAAGGTGCAACTAATCTAAATGAATACGATCAACTAAAAATATATGATGATCATAAAAAATTCTTTGATGAAAGATTAGAACCTGGAAAAGAAAAAACACTCTTAGATTTTGGATGTGGAACCGGCAGATATTTAGAAATACAAAAAAATTATAAAAAAGTTTATTTAGTAGACATCTCAAAACATAATTTGTTAATTGCTTCAAAGAATGCAGACAAATTGAAAATTGATCATTCTTTAATCAAAAAGTCATTATTTGGAATAAATATGAATATTGATATTTTTTTCTCAGTCGGTGTTTTTGGTCAATCATATCCGTTTGATGAAAAAGTAGTTAAAAAAATTTATTCATTACTAAATAAAAATGGGACTGGGCTCTTCACAGTAAAATTAACTGATCAATTTAGCCATGAACCGCTTAGCTTAAACGAGGATAAAGTTAAAGATATACTGAGAAATTTCAATTTTCTTATCGAAATTCGTAATTTTAAAGGTGTGAATAAAATTAATGAAAGTTTTTGTATAGTAAGTTTGTTTAGAGATCAATGATTAAAAATAGATTAAATAAAAATACATTGTTTTTATCTCTAATAATCACATATATACCACTATTTAAATATTTTATTTTTTTAAACAATAACAAAGGCCATTCATTTATGACAGCTGATTGGTTGATTAATTATAAATATGGATTTATCAATAGAGGATTAATTGGTAATCTATTTTGGTCAATTACAGATGATCCAAATTTACTTTTAGACATTATTTCATTTTTTTTAATATTAATTTATATATTTATATTTTATTTTCTTAACAAAATATTTATTAGTAAAAAGCAAAACTTTTTATCTATAGTCCTAATTTTTTCACCGGCAGCATTTTTATTTCCAATCTATGATTCTCAGGGAGCATTTAGGAAAGAAATTTTAGGAATACTTGCATTATTTATTCTTGCTTCAAACATTAAATCAAAAAATAACTACTGGTTTCTATTAAGTAGTTTTGTTTACACCATAGGAATTTTTTCACATACGGTGAACTTTTTTTTCTTATCAACAATCTTATATTTAATATATTTTGTAAAAAAAAGTAAAAAAATATTTGATTATTCTTTATTCATAATTCCATCGGTTACGTATATTTTTTTTCATTTTTCATTTTCTAATACTGAAGCACTTCTATTTTCAATGAGAAATAAAATGTGTGAAGACTTAAGAGAGATAGGGCTTTTTAATCTCTGCGGGCATGGCTCATTTGATTATTTGACTTGGGATTTAAATGCTGCTTTTTTAATAACTCAAAATATTATTATTAACGAAAGGCGTCAAGAATATTATTTTTATATTTTCTTATTCTTAATTTCTTTTATTCCATATTTATTTGATAAAAACTTTAAAAATAATTTACTGTTTTATATTTTTATTGGAACTTCATTCGCACCTCTTTTTTTGTTAGCTTATGACTGGGGTAGATGGATTTTCATTATGCATATATGCTTTTTAGTAAATTATTTGCTTTCAGATAAGCAATCGACAAACAATAAATATTTTTTTATTTTAGTTCTGTTTCCTATTTTATTTAGAATTGAACACTGTTGTGATCCAATATTCCAGTTCAATAGAGAATATGTTTTAAGTAATTTAAGTTATCTAATACAGAATATTTATAATATTTTTTACTAGCTAAGGACCAACGACTTTTAGAGTGAACATTCCAAATTAATTAGTTATCATTAAAAATACAAAGGCAACGATTGTATGGCATTAAACATATTTAGAAGATTATTTTTTAAAGTTTTTCCCAAAAATTTTGTAGGAGCTACCAACTCCAAAAAAAGAAATGAGTGGCTTGAACAAAAATTGAATGAACTTACTCCTGGCTTAAAAATATTAGATGCCGGAGCTGGTGACGGCAACAAAAAAAAATATTGTAAGCATCTGGATTATATAAGTCAGGACATTGCAGAATATGATGGAATACAAGAAGATGAAGGACTTCAAACTGGAAAAGTTGATTACTCGAATCTCGATATAGTAAGCGATATAACAAATATTCCATTAGATGATAAAAGCTTGGATGCAATCTTGTGTGTTGAGGTAATTGAACATATACCAAACCCTTTAGATGCATTTCATGAATTTAATAGGTTACTAAAAGAAGGGGGTGTGATTATTTTAACTGCTCCATTTAATTCGCTTACACATTACGCTCCATACCATTATTCAACTGGATTCAGCAAGTATTACTATGAAAGACATTTACCTGATTTTAATTTTGAAATTATTGAAATCACTCCAAACGGAAATTTTTTTGAATACTTGGCTCAGGAAGTAAGAAGAATTAATGAAGTAGCCAAAAAGTATAATAAAAGTAAATTTATTGGATTTTATTTTCTTATTGGGAAATTTCTTATCTTAAAATCGTTAAATAAATTTAGTAAAAATGACAATAACTCTAGTGAGCTACTATGTTTTGGCTTCAATGTAATTGCTAGAAAACTAAAATAATTATTCAATAAAATAATTATCTTTATAATTTCGAAATTTATGATTGATGAAATTTATAGCATCGGATTTTTCTAAATTAAGCAACTCATCCATATCTTTGTTATAGTAAAAAACTTCTTTACGGTTTTTTAATTTCACATATCCATCTTTATAAGCACTTTCAACATCTTGCCCTTCAAGATTAAAATATTTTCTATTCAAAAATAAAGCATTATTTTTATTTAGATGCTTCAAAAGAAAATTATGATCATTTAATAAATCAAATGCTGAAGAAATTGAACAGCCATAAAAATGGTTTCCAGAAAGTTCAAAATTGTCTTTATACTTTACATGAAATTTTATGGGGGGTGGTATTTTTTCATTTATTTCCATTGATATAACAAATGGACTAAACCCACTTTCGAGGATTGATTTAATTACTTCAAAATCATAAGAATCTATATCAAGATTTAAAAAACCAAAATTTTTATTAACTTCAAACCCATTTAAAAGTTTATTTACATTATTAGGTGTAACTTTAGTTTTTCCAATATTTATATGTTTAAAGTTTCTGTATAAATAACTTAATTCAGATATTGATCCAGAATCAAAAACATATCCTGACCAATCATCTTTTTTTGCAAGTTGCAATGTTGTTGATGCGTTTACTCCATCTGCAGCACCAATATCAACGTAAATCCTATTTTCATTTGGAATATCTACTAAGAACTCTTTTAAATTTTGATACTCATCATCTTCAAGTTCAATATTTTTAATAATCTTTCTATTTAACTGAGCAAGTTTGGAAATAAATGAATAGTCAGAAATAAAGAGTTTTATTGACAAATAAAATTTTAAAAATGAAACAGGAAGTATTAAAGATATGATTTTTTTCACTAAATCTATTTTAATCAATCTTTAGTTAGTTAAAAGAGATTGTATTTATTACTATGTAATTGTTAATTGGTTTTGGAAGACACTTTAAGTAGATGATAAATAAAATAATAAGATTTATAAAAATAATTCAATTTTTACTTTTTAATAAGAATAATTGGTTAAGAAACTACATAATTGATAAAGAAAAATTTAAAAATTTATCAAATGGTATCTTAAGTAATGATTTAGAAAATCTTATTGATAATCTTTTTAATTTGTCAAATTCAAGATTGCAACAAGCTGCTACTGGGAAACCTTTTAATAATCAAAATACTAGAACAGATATAATTACAAATTTTCTTAAAGAATATAAACCGGATGAAATATTTGAAACAGGCACTTTGCTTGGGAATACAACCGAGTTTTTTGGTAAATTCGATGCCAAGGTCACAAGTGTTGAAATTTCTGAATTATATTTTCTTATTTCAAAAATTCGATTTATTGATAAAAAAAACATAAAAATTATAAAAGGTAATTCATCAGATGTCTTGCTAAATATTATTCCCAATAATAAAAGAATCTTTTTTTACCTTGATGCTCATTCCCAATCATCTCTGCCATTGAAAAAAGAAATTCATCATTGTTTAAAATTTGAAAATAGTGTAATTCTAATTGATGATTTTAAAGTACCAAAGAATGATTCTTTCGGATATGACACATACAATAATCTTGATCTTTCTTTAGAAAATTATAATGAAATAATTGATAAAGATTTGTATTTCCCAAATTATAAAACAGATAAAGATGTTGGGAACAGAGGCTATGTAATAATTGACACATCTGGAAGATTTTCTGATCAATTAAATAAAAATAATTTATTATTGAGACATAATTAAGTTAATTAAAATTATAATTACTTTATGAAATCTGATGACGATGTTCAACAAGTATTAAAAGATGATGGTATAAAAGATGCAATTCTTGTTCCAGGTCACAAATTTGAAAATTTAACAAAATTAAATATACCTTTATTTGAAAAGGAAACTGGCTTCAATGACTCATGGGCTGCAAGAGTTATTTACAATGAAAGATTTGCGGGAGTAATAATTAAACAAAATCCTGGCGAAGGTAATAGATTGCATTATCATCCTGATGCTGATGAATGTTGGATTATTTTAGAGGGCAGTTATAGATGGAGTATTGACGGAGTAGAACAAGAAGTCACGGTTGGAGATATTGTCGTCGTAAAAGAAAAAACATGGCATCAAATTACTGTTATTGGAGATGAGCCTGCAGCAAGGCTAGCAATTACTAAGCCTGATGTAGAACACATTTATGAAGATTGACTTTTCAAAAAAAATAACTCTTGTAGTTGGAGGTTCTCGAGGTATTGGACTTAAAGTTAAAGAAAAATTTTTATCATTGGGTTCTGAAGTTTATTCAATCTCTCGAACTGAGGGTGTCGATATTTCAATACCAGAGCAGGTAGATGAATATTTAGCACAATTCAAAAAGATTGATTTTTTAATTAATGTTGTTGGAATTAACTATACAAAAAAAATTCAAGAAATTGAGTTGAATGAATGGGAAGAAGTAATAAAAACAAATCTTACATCTATTTTCTATATAACAAAACAATCTATCAGTAAAATGAACCCAGGGTCAAGAATAGTAAATGTTTCTTCTATTGCTGGAAGAAATAGAAGCCTAGTTAGTGGAGTACACTATACATCATCAAAATCTGGATTAATTGGATTTACTAGACAACTTGCATTTGAATTAGGACCCCAAAATATAAATGTAAATTGTGTTTGCCCATCTCAGACAATTACTCAGATGTTGGAAGAATCAATGTCCAAAGAAGAGCAAAACAAACTGAGTAATGACATACCACTTAAAAGACTCGCTACAGTTGATGATCAAGTTGGACCAATTGTTTTTTTATGTTCTGAATTATCAAATTATTTGAATGGTGCCGTAATTGATGTAAATGGAGGTCAAATTTAATAAAAAAGGAAAAATGACCGCAGTTGTGGCTGTAAGATCTGGTTCAGTAAGAGTACCAAACAAAAACATAAGAGCTTTTTCAAATACCAATCTTTTAGAGCTGAAGCTAAATGTTCTTAAGAGATGTAAGAGTATTGATGAAATTATCGTAAATAGTGACAGCGAAGAGATGCTCAATTTAGGTGAACAATATAATGTAACAACTCAATCTAGAGAGCCTTACTTTGCAAGCAACGAGGCAACAAATTCTGAATTTCATAAGCACATTGGAGAAACAACTAATACAGATTTTATTTTTTTAGCTCCAGTTTGTTCACCATTTGTAAGTTCTAATAGACATGATGAAGCTATAAACAAGTTTTATAAAACTAATAATGACAGTCTCACATCAACAAGCTCAGTAAAAGGTCATTTATGGCTTGAAGGAAAACCAATTAATTATTCATTAGATAATGTGCCAAACAGTCAGGACTTACCTGATATTCAAATGTTAAATTATGGTATTTCAATTATTGAAAGAGAAAAAATGATTAAAAATAGTGCGTTAATTGGAAACAATCCAGATTTTTTTAACTTAAGTTATATTGAATCAATCGATATCAACACGATTGAAGAGTTTGAATTAGCTGAATTAATATATTCAAATAAACTAATAGGAAAACTTTATTAAAGATATTAATTTATTTAAATCATAAAGTTATAGATTTAAGCTAATATTTGAGTTCACTATAATTAAAATCTAGGAAATTTTATGGATAAATTAAATTTTGAAAAAATTGGAGAAGTCTTTGATCGAGTTACAGACTCTGATGAATGGACTGAATTACAATCTAAATTTAATTATTGTAATGACATATTTATTATTGGACACGGTGGAAATCTTGCTGTAGCTGACCACGCATCAGCGGATATATCTAGATTATCTAATGGTACAAAAAACGCTCAGGCTCCTGGCAGCGCTATTTTGGCAACTTCTTTAATCAATGATACAAGTTTTGATGACTGGATGGTCCAGTGGCTCCAACAAAGAACAACATCACATACAGACGATCAGCTAGATAAATCTCTTGTTCTTGGTATTTCCTCCTCTGGCACATCAAAGGATATAATTCGTGCACTGGAACATGCAAATTTAAAAGGTATGCAAATAGGAGTAATAACATCTTATCCATTTAAAACTAAAATTCCTAATCTTACTGAGGTAATTCAAGGAGTAGAGTTTTACCATACTGCAGAAGTTTTATCACTTCTATTAACATATCAACTTACACATGGAACAGGAAATATATGCCCACCTATATTTAAAAACAAGCCTCAAGATCTTCTTCAACTAAATAGACAAAAAGGTGCATCAAAAGAAAGAAAGTATTCTTACCCTGATGAATATGTAAATATTGCAATTGATTTTGATGGGGTTATTCATAAAAACTCAAAAGGTTATTTTGATGGAACAATATATGACGATCCTGTTGAAGGTACAAAAAAATCATTAAAAAAGATATCAAAAAAATATACAATAATTATTCATTCTGCAAAAGCTAGACATGACAGAGGCTTTGTTGATGGAAAATCTGGAACTCAACTTATTTGGGAATGGCTTGAAAAGCATGATTTATCACAATATATATCAAAAGTAACAGCAGAGAAACCAAGGGCGGTGGCATATATTGATGATAAATCAATTAAATTCAGCAATTGGGAAGAAATTCTTGAAAAAGTAGAAAAATTAGAAAAATAATAATTTTAATTTTTTTTTATATAGTATGAATTAAATAAAATGAAAAAATTCGATATAAGTCATAATTCTAAACTTTACGCCTATGTAGCTGATCTAAATGATGCCATTGAGGGTTTAGATTTTTTATCAAAAGATGAAGATTTTGTTCAAGTTGGAACAATGAATTATAAAAAAGGCAAGTCAACACCACCACATTATCACTTAATACATGAAAAAGAATCTAATATGACTCAAGAAGTTGTGATTGTTTATAAGGGCGAAGTAACTTGTAAGATTTTCACAATAGAAGGTGAACATATTCAATCGGTTGTGTTAAAACCTGGTCAATTTATAGTTCAACTTTATGGTGTTCATGAATATATCATGAATGAAGATTCGGTAATCATGGAAGTGAAAAATGGACCATATTATGGAATGGAAATTGATAGAAAACGGATCGAAATAAATGATAACGCAAGTTCAGCCTAATTTTGATGATTCTGAATCAAAAGATATTGCAAAATATTTTGAATCAGATGGTTGGTTAACTGAAAATAAAATTACAAAAACTTTTGAAGAACAAATATCTAAGTTTCAAGGTAGAGAATTCGCGATAGCAACAACTAGTGGAACCATTGCACTATATCTAGCAATTTTAGCTTTAAAATTAAATCCAGGCTCTAACATTGTTGTACCAAATCTTACAATGGTGGCAACAATAAATGTTATCAAATGGGCTGGTCATAATCCTGTAATAGTTGATACTGATGAAGAGTTGTGTCTAAATCTAACTAAATTAATTGAGCTCAAAAATATCCACGCGGTTATGTTTGTTCCATTAAATGGTAAAGGTGGAAAAGGCATAGAGGTAATGAACTTCTGTAATGAAAATAATATACCTTTAATCGAAGATTCAGCACATGCTTTAGGTTCAAATTATTCAGATAGTCTAAAGTGTGGGTCTTTAGGAGATTTAAGCATATTATCTTTTACTCCTCATAAGATAATCACAACAGGCCAGGGTGGTATGGTACTTACGAATAATGAAAAATATAATGAGTTTATTTACAATTTTAAATCATTTTATAGGGAAAAGGATAAATCTGATTACCATGAACAACTTGGATTGAATTTTAAATTTACTGACATTCAAGCAACAGTTGGCTTAACTCAATTTAACAAGTTAAATAAATTTATTACTAGAAAAAATCAAATTCAAAAAAGATATTTGGAAAATATCCAAAACGAAAAATTTAAGGTTGTAGAGTTTAAAAACCATGAACTACCTTGGTTTCACACATTAGAATTTAAAAATCCAAAGCATTTATCAAATGTTCAAAAAAAATTATACGATAATAAAGTTGAAACTAGGACTTTCTACCCACCCTTAAGTGAACAAAAATATTTAAAAAATTCTTCCAAAACTGATTTAACTAGCTCGTCAGACACATTAAACAGATTTTTATGGCTACCTTCTTCCACAAAGCTAATTGACAAAGACATAGATTATATATCTGATTTATTAAATGATATATAGGAAAATAAAATCTCCGTGATAAGTGTTGTTTTAGGTACACTTAATCGTCTTACAAATATAAAGAATTTAATCGAAAATACTGTCGTTCAAAATAAATTTATTGAACTTGTTTTAGTTGATGGTGGAAGTACAGATGGAACATTGGAATATGTAAAATCTTTATCGAATAAAAATATAAAATTAATAGAGTATGGTAAAAAATCCTCGTACTCTCATTTTACTAATTTAGCTATTCAAAACTCGACACATGAATACGTATGTCAATGGGATGATGATGCAATATTATTAAATCCTTGGCAAGAAATAGTAAATATTATAAGTCATGAAGGAAAAAAAGAAGATTTTTATATTTTTAATTGGAAATTAGCCGACAATATTGATAGAAAAAATGACAAAACTTGGCTTCAAGGCAACTCGAAAGAATTTAAATGGAATTTACATGATGAGAGCTCAACAGACCCAAATGGAGAAGTAATTATGAATTATGGAATTTACAAGAAAAAAATCTTTAGAGAAATAGGAATGAACAATACACTTTTTGATTTTTGGTATGCTGATTCTGATCTTTCAAATAGAGCGTATAGATTCGGATATAAACATAAAAGTTTGTATGATATGAAAGTTTTAGTATTAGACACAGAAAAAAAAAGAGAATATAAAAACAAAGACTTAAAAATTTATAAGAGAAATTTAAAAAAATATAATAAGAACAAACTTCCTAAAGGTACGGCACTATTAGTTGATGGTTAATTAAAAATATTACTTTCAGTAATACTTGTAATTGATTTATTATTATCTGCGGCTATTTCTCTCCAAAGATCTATAGTGTTTAGATGATTTTGATAATAAAAGTTATAGAATTCATTTTCTTTTGCAAAGTAACCTGGATGTACAAATTTAATATCTTCTAATAATTTTTCATATTGATTTTGTGAGCTATGTTTCCAGTAATATTGATCATCTTTTATTTTTTTTCCATCAAATCCGGCTAAATCAATTTGATTGTAAAGGTTAAAAGCTACTGGAAACATAAGAAGTGTTAAAATATTTCCCGAACCTTTTATGTAAAATTCTTTTTCTATTTCATAATTATATTTTTCAGATTTTTGCATTGGTAGAAAAATAAAATTATCTAATTCATCGCTTGAGAACAGCTCGCTGTATAGGGGGTAATCTCTTAAAAGTGTAAATATTGTAGGATTAAAATTTTCAATTACTTTTTTTACATCTTTTCTAAATTGCTCAGCATATTTAGAAGGACCAGGATGAAATATTGGGTCTGCAAAGCACAAATATTTTGGCTTAGACTTCTTTAAAAATTCATGATTTTTAACTATGCTGTTGCAAATCATCACATCATATTCTTTTGAAATTACCTCAAGGCTATCAATACTAGGACCAGAACCACATAAAAGAACTTTTTTATTTTTAATCTCGCTCTTTAAACTTATAAATTTTTCTTTTCCCCTCTCTAATGCATCATCTAAAACTTTTTGTTCTTTTAAGTCATAAGAAATATTGATCATCCATTCCGAGGCCTCTTTATTTCCAACATAATCAATTAAATAATTTTGTAAATATCTGAATTTTTTGAAAATGAACTTGTTTTTTTCATCACTTATCAATACAAGATCAAATAATTTAGATTTAATCTCCTCAGGAGTGCTAAATAGGAATTTATCTTTGATGGTTTTAAATTTGTAAATTTCATCAGTCAGGTTCTTTGGTTTTTCAAGTGGACTAAATTTTAGGTTAGTAACAAGGGTTATAGAATCAATTTTATTTTTAATTGGGAAAAGATAGTAAATTAATCGCCAATAAAGTTCATTCAAATCATTTTCATCATTTTTTGTTGGAGTTACAAGAACATTTAAAGGTTTTGAATTTTTTTTAAAATTAAATTTAAAATTATTGAATATTTTAAAGGGATGATATTTATGAATATCTCTCAGCAGAATTTTTAGATTGTTCTTTAATTGATCACTAAATAATCTTTTAAGAAATTTGATCATATTAAAAGTCTAACTCTAAGCCCATCTTATAAGGCTACAGAGTCTGTTTTATGTTTCATGTTCAGTTTATATTTTTAATTTAGAATTGTTAGGTTAAATCAAAAGCTAAAATATTAATTACAAATCAAATGATTAAAGTAAAAATAAGTATTCCACACTATTCAGAAAAAGATATAAATATTTTTAACTTTACAAACGATACTGAAAATATATTTAATAACAAAATTTATCATATAAATTCAAAAGTTGACCAAGTTGATTATTGGTTTGTATTAGAAAACGTTTCTAATACAAAAGATTATATAGATACAGAAGTAAGGAATAATAATATTTTCTACTTATCTTCTGACACATCAAGAAATGACGATTATTTTTTTTCAAAGTCAAAAGTATCTTTTTTTAATCAGTTTAAAAAAGTTTTTTCCTCTAGCTATATACATTTAGATAATGTTATCAATACACCTCCATTTACCAATTGGAGATTAAGAGGAGATCCGTTTGTAGATTATTTTGATACCTCTGACATTGTGTATTATAAAAATCTTAGTCCTAAAAAAACAAAGCTCCTAAGTGTCTATTGTACAGACAAACAAATAACTTCTATCCAAAAAGTACGTTTTGAATTTGTAAAGAAATTAAAAAACTATTTTGGTGAAGATCTTGATTGGTTTGGATCAGGAATTAAAGAAACAAAATCAAAAGAAGACGGAATTCTAAATTATAAATACCATTTAGTATTAGAAAATCAATATAGACACAATACATTTTCAGAAAAGCTTTTTGATTCTTTTTTAGGAAACTCTTTACCTATATATTTTGGAGCTCCAAATCTCATAGATCATTTCAATCAAAAATCTTATTTGCAACTTAACTTGAATGATTATGGTGACTCTCTAAAGAAAATAAATCAAATTATCAATAGTGATGAATATGAGAAAAGTTATGATCATTTAATCCAAGCAAAAGACACTGTTTTAGAGAAATTTAATATAATAAAAAGGATAGATAATATAATTGAAAATCTTGAGGACGAAAACGCAACTAAATATGAAATAAAAAGAATTTACAATAAGAGGTATTTCGAAAGCAATTCAAAAACTTCTAAGTTAGCATATAGTTTCGACAAAAGACTATTAAAACTCTCAAATAAATTAAAAGATAAGTACACCTAAGAGGTTTTTATAATTAAATTATGACTTCATTCCAAAAGTTAAAAAGCTTAATATCAAAAATTTCTTACGTTTCAAAATTAACTTCCGTCAAAAATAAAAAACTAAGAATTTTACTCTCAATTGTCTTATCAAACTTATCTGTAATTTTTGATGTTTATATAATTGTCGTATTCTCATTTTTAATAATTAAAGAGACTCAATATCAAAATGAATATATTTTAGATTTAATTAATTTTTCAACAAATAATAATTTTTTATTACCTACGATAATAATCTTGAGGTTTTCTTTTTTATTTATTGAAAGAACCAATTTAGAAATCCTTAATTTAGATGTAGCACGAAATTTACGATTTCATCTTATGGAAGAAAGTTTTAAAAAAGGAAATATGTCCAATAGTGATATATATTATTATCTCAACACAGTATCAACACATGTTTCATCATTTTATAAAACTTTTGCCCATTTTTTTAATTATGCAATCCAAGTTTTTGCATATTCAATATTTCTATTATTTACAAACGCAAATATTTTTTACGTTTTTTTAGTTGGCGGTCTAATTATTGCTATTCCATCGAGGATATTTCTTAAAAGGGGAAAATATTATCAACATCTATCATTTAGTGACGGAAAGGTTATTAACTCAATTATTCAAAGAATAATTGATAATATATTTTTAATAAAAGTTCTTGATACTTCAAAAATTGAATTTAAAAGATATTACAAGTATCTTGATAATTTTAGAAATTCGCAAAAATTTAACAATATTTATGGTGCAGTTAATAGTCTAATTCCTTCATTTTTTACAATTTTATTGATGTCTATAGTATTTCTAAATTTTGAAATATCAGATCTAATCACTTTAGAATTTGTAGCTGTCCTGTTGCGTTTATTTCAAACGCTCGGATCTTTAAATCAAACACTTGGACTTCTTTTGAATTCAAGCGTTCATGTTGAAGAGCTTTATAAACTAGATAAATCCTCACCAAATATTGATTTAAATAATTTTGTAACAAAGAAGGATAGTAAATTTGCAATAAGTTTTATCGACGTTTCATTTTCTTATTTCAACTCAAAAGAAAACATTTTAGATAATTTGAATTTAGATATCCCTAAAAACGAACATACAATTATCACTGGATCAAATGGTTCTGGTAAAAGCACATTATTAGGTCTTATTTCAGGGGTATACATAGCTAACAAAGGTAAAGTTCAAATTTTTTCTGACAATGTTGGATATGTTGGTGTAACACCTCTTGTTTTTGAAGGTTCAATTAAAGAAAATTTAATTTATGGAAACAACAAAACAATAACTGATATTGAGATGATCGATTTACTAAATGAATTTAAATTTTTTAATGAAAAAAATATTGATTTAAATTTAAAAGTATCTAACAAGTCACTATCTTCTGGTCAGCTTCAAAAACTATCTTTTATTCGTTCACTACTAAATAATACGGAAATTTTACTTTTGGACGAATCTACTTCAAATTTAGATGTTTCAACGAAAAGATTTATATTCGATATATTATCCGAGAAAAATATTACGATTGTAAACGCAACGCACAATATGGAAGATTTTGATTTCGATAACCAATTAAAAATCGAAATAGACAAAAATAACAAGAGAGTTATAAATTTTAAATAGTTTATTTAAATTTTTTATTTTGAATTAAAAAGATTAATTAAATTTATAATTATCAGATATGTCAATTACAAAAAAAATAAAAGAATTTTTTCTCTTTGATAAAGTACTTTTTTTATTTTTATTTTCATCTTTAATGTATGTAATAATTTACAATCTTTTGCATTATGATCCAATTTTAGGTTATGATGCTGAAGCACATTACGCTTATGTTGACACACTTTCAAGATACTTACCAAGAAAAATTTATATCCCTACCTCTGTCGATACTAGAGAATTTTTCAATCCACCACTAGCATATGTTTTTCCATCTGTAGTTCAGGTATTTTGTAGAAATTTAATTGAAAGTGAAAATTTTTTAAATGATTGTAAGCCAATATATGGAAATCTTACACAAATTTTCCAAAATTTATTATTTATCATAAGTCTATTTATAAATATGAAGTCTATTAATAGATTATGTAAAAAGGAAAGTTATATAAATGTAAGTTATTTGATTTTATCCATGCTCCTAGCAGTAAACTACAAAGCAATTTCAATGCTAAGGGGAGAGGTGTATATTTTGTTCTTTCTAAGTTTAATAATCTATAAGTACATAGATTTGGAGAAAAAAAATTTTCAGTTTAAACTTTCAGATGCTCTGTATTTTGGAGTATTAATTGGTTTAATTGGATTAAGTAGACAATGGGCATTTTTACTTTTTCCAGGGTTATTAATTGTTTATTTTAAGAAAGAATTAAAAAATAAAGTCGACTATTCAAAATTTACTTTTCTTTCTTTCTTAGTAGGTTTTATGGTTTCAGGTTGGTACTACATCCTTAATTTTTTAAATTATGGAACATTTATACCATTTAATTCTGATACCTCTAAGTTAAAATTAAGTAATATAGAATTTTTTAATCTTAAATCTGCTCGAGATTATTTGTTTACTCAGCCAATAAGGCCAAATTTCAACAATCAGTTTTTTTCTATTTTTTATTCGGATTTGTGGGGTGATTACTGGGGATACTTTGTTTTTACCAGTCGTTTTCTTGATGTTGGTAGAGACCAGATGATTATTGGCGAATACTTAGGAAGGGTAAATAGAATTAGTATAGTTACAACATTACTAATTTTGATTGGGTTCACATTAAACACAATTAAAAATAGAAGTCTTGTAGTGTCGTACATTAACATTTCTATATTTGTAACTTTTATTGGATATCTTTGGTTTGTTTTTAGATATCCAACATCTGGTCAAGGCGATACAATCAAATCAACTTATATGGTTCAATTATTTAATCTATTGATCTTTTGTACCACATTATTTTTGGAAAATTTAAAAAGTAAAAAGTTATATTTTTTAATTATTTCAATTCTAATATTTATATTTTTCTATAATTTCGAATCTTATTTAGCTCATTTCCCCATATATTATCCAAGATAGTTAACTTAATTTTTAAAAAGTTTATTGAATTCTTTATTCTCTTCAATGATATATTTTTCTAAAGAATGGTTTTTGATAACATAATTCTTTGCATTCTCTGATATTTCCTTCATTTTTTCAGAATTATGTAATTGAGAGTGAATAATTTTCTCTAAATTATCATTTTCAGGACTGTAGAGTACTCCTGTCTCTTGATGGGCTATGATTTCTTTTATACTCTCGATATTTGGAGCTATAACAACGCAGCCACTTCCCATTGCTTCTATTATTGCTTTTGGGTTTCCTTCATAAAGAGTACTGGTAATAAATAATTTGTAATTTTGATATTTTTCTAATAGCTCAGAGTTTTGAATAGATCCATAAAAATTTATATTATCATTTTTTAATTTCTCTAAAGTTTTTCTTAAACTTCCTTCTCCATAAATATCTAAGCAATATTCAGATCCATCTAATCTTTTTATCATATATTCAAAGTTTTTTTGTTTCTCCAATCTACCTACCGATATAAATTTTTTGTTATATCGAGATTCAAAATTATTTACAATTGAACTAGTACTTACCCAATTTCTTCTCAAAATAATTTTATTTTTTGCAAATGGGAATAATTTAATTAGTAAATTTTGATCAGTGTTTGATGTTACTGTGTATAAATTGCAAAAAAATAATGACACAAGTGTTAATAAATAATAAAAAAATATTTTCACCATATTTTTTTTATCCTTATAGCTAAATGTTAATAAATCATAGCCTGTTCTTATTATCAATGGTTTTCTAAAAAAAACTTTTATTGTTAATGCCAACCATGAACCATAAAGTTGATTTGTTTTTATCAGATCAAATGTTATGTTTGCTTTATTTATTATTTTTTTGATTCCAATCAATGTTGCAAGGAAGTTAATAGTTTTTCCTTTTTTTCTATTTATAAAATTAAATATCGGGACAATTTTAAGAAATGGATATTTTTCTGCATAATTTAAATCATTGGAATCGCCAAAGGTAAGAAAAATATACTCAGTTCCATATTTTTCATTCATTTTTTTAAATGATTGAATTTCTCTACTCGCTAACCCAGATTCTTCCCAGTCTCTAAGAGAAACACCATATGTAAACAGAAAAAGAATTTTCACTATTTATATATTAATAAAGATATTATTAAAAAATTAGTAGATTTATGTTAATGAAAAAAATATTAGTTGTTCATACAAAGTATCAAGAATTAGGTGGGGAAGATATTGCTGTAGAAAAAGAAATTAAACTTTTACAAAAATACTTTAAAGTTGAAACACTTTTCTTCGAAAATAAAATTAATAATTACTTTAAACAATTTATTTACTTTTTAATAAATGACAACAAAGAAAGTAAAAGAAAGTTAGAAGAAAAAATTAATAAATTTAATCCAGATTATGTATATATTCACAATACATGGTTTAAGGGTTCTTTGGGAATATTTAAGGTACTTAAATCCAAACAACTGAAAACTTTTATAAAGCTTCATAATTTTAGATATGACTGTACGAGATTTTATTTCTCATCTAATCATCTAGGATCAAATTCTTATTGTCAAGGTTGTGGGATGCATAAAAAAAACGTTGGGTTGTTCAATAAATACTTTTCTGATTCATATATAAAATCTTTTTTAATAATTAGATACGGAAAGAAATACTACAAAATTTTAAAAGAATCTGATATTAAATTATTTGTTTTAACGAGGTTTCATAAACATTACTTAGAAAAATTAGATATAAGTAAAGAGAAAATTCATTTAATTCCTAATTTCATTGACAAATCTGACTATAGCTTTAACAAAATAAATGAGAAATATATATTTTATGCTGGAAGACTTTCAAAGGAAAAAGGAGTTGAAGAATTAATTTCTGCTTTTTTAAAAAGTAGTAACAAAGAAATAAATTTAAAAATTGTTGGTAATGGTCCTCTTTTTCAAAATTTGAAAGATAAATATAAAAATTCAAGAGTAGAAATAATGGGAGCACTTCCTAATAGTAAAGTATTAAATCTTATTAAAAATTCAATTGCTGTTGTTACAGCAACCAGATTATACGAAGGACAGCCGACACTTCTTTGTGAGGCTTCTAGGCTCGGAATCTTATCTATTTTTCCTGATTCAGGAGGAATAAAAGAATTTTTTCCAGAAAAATATACATTTAGCTTTGAGCAAAAAAACTATAGTCAATTAGTCGAAAAAATAAATTCTTTAAATGATACAGAAGTTAAATCAAATGTTGAAAAAGATAATTTTCAATATTTTGAAAAAAAATTTAGTGAAGAAATAATTGTAAATAAATTCAAGGAACTAATGCAAAATGAAGCATAAAGACAATATCTCGGTAATCATGAGTGCTTATAATTCCGAAACTTCAATTTTCAATTCTGTAAAAAGCATACTTGATCAATCATATGAAAATTTAAATTTATTAGTTATTGATGATTTTTCTAATGATAAGACGTTCGAAATATTAAAAGATATTGCAAAAAGTGACGAAAGGCTAAATATTTATTCAAATAATAAAAATATAGGACTTACAAAATCATTAAATAAATTGATCAAAATCTCTACTGGCCAATATATAGCCAGACAAGATGCTGATGATTTAAGTTCCAAGACAAGGCTTGAAGATCAAATTAAATTCCTCAATAATTCAAATTTTCATGCTTGCACAACACGAGCTGTGTCACTTCAAAATAAGAATAAAAAAATTCCAGCTATTTCTTATTATTTTCCTAAGAAAATCTCTATGAGATACAAAAATCCTTTTATACATGGATCACTTATGATTCAAGCAGATGTCTTAAGATCTGTTGGAGGTTACGACGACAATTTTAAGTACGCGCAGGATTATAAATTATTTATTGACCTTATTAAAAAAGGATACAAGATTAAAACACTAAATAAGACTTTATATTCTTTAAATACAAAAAATAATATATCTGAAATTTATAAAAAAGAACAGAAAAAGTATTTTGATCAAGCAAAAAAAGTTTATAAAAATAAATTAAATTAAAAGTTACAAAAACTTTTTTAAAAATTAAAATCAGAATATTGACAAATAATTTAAACATTTATATCAATAAAACAAAAGAGAATTGGATTGTCGATCGTCTTCGGGAAGAATTTACTGAAAACAATCGAGATATTGTTACATCTTCAGTTACCTTTTCTAACTTGATTTGGATTTTTTCACCTTGGACTTGGAACCAAGTTAGAAAATCTAAGCTAAAGAAAAATAAGGTTTTATGTACGATTCATCATATTGATGAATCCAAATTTGATTCCGAAGAAAAAAATAAATTTTATGATAGAGATCATTATGTTGACGCATATCATGTTAATTCTCCAATAACAAAAGAACAGGTACAAAAATTAACTAATAAGAAAATTTACTATATTCCTTTTTGGATTGATGAAAAAAAGTGGTCTACTAATGATGATAGGTCTAGCCTTTTCAAAAAATTTGAAATACCAAATGACTCCTATATAATTGGCTCTTTTCAAAGAGATTCGGAAGGACATGATGTAAGACTTCCAAAACTCTCAAAAGGACCAGATCAATTTATCGAGATAGTAAAAAATTATAATGAAAAGCATAAAAATAATTTACTTGTGATTCTTACCGGAAAAAGAAGAGATTATTTAATTAACGAACTAAACATTAGCAATATAAGATATAAGTATTTTGAAATGGTTGATCAAAAAAAACTTAATGATTTATACAACCTTCTAGATTTATATATTGTTTCTTCCCGTTTTGAGGGAGGACCTTTTGCTATTTATGAATGTGCAGTTACTAAAACACCTTTAATTTCAACTGATGTAGGAATTGCGAATTTAATTCTTCCTGAAGAGTCTATTTTTAATATGAAAAATTATGAAAATGCAAAACCAAATGTAGAATTTGCTTATAAACAGATAAAAAATTATTCATCAAAAAAAATTATGCCAGAATTTATAAAGATGTTTGACGATATATATGAAAATTAGCATAGGAACAAAAATTCAGGACGGTCCATGGGGAGGAGGTAATTTATTTGCAATCAATTTCTTAGAATACTTACGTAATAATGGACACGAAGTTGTTTTTGACCTATCTGATGTTGATATAGATGTTATTTTATTAACCGAACCAAGAAAAACTTCTCCATCATCTGCTTATACAAATTTTGATGTAGTAAATTACATAAATTATATAAATAATAATGCTCTTGTAGTTCATAGGATAAACGAGTGTGATGAGCACAAAGATACTAATTATATTAATAAATATATCTCTTATGCGAATCAATGTGCGGATGCAACAATATACGTTAGTGGATGGATCAAAAGTCTTTATGATAATTTTGATGAAATGAAAGAAAAACCTAACAAAGTTATTTATGCAGGTGCAAACAAAAAAATATTTAATCCATCAGGGTTCAAGCCTTGGAATGGGAAAGACAAAATTAAAATCGTAACCCATCATTGGAGCAATAACTGGAATAAGGGATTTGATGTTTATAAAAAAATTGACGAATTATTAGATCAAGATAGCTTTGCAAAAAGTTTTGAATTTAGTTTTATAGGAAGATTACCAGATGGATTTAAATTTAAAAATGTTAATCTCATAAATCCTTTAAGTGGATTAGATCTTGCTAATGAATTAAAAAATAATCATTTATACATAACAGGTTCAATAAATGAGCCTTCTGGAAATCATCATGTTGAAGCAGGACAATGTGGGTTGCCTCTAATGTATATTAACAGCGGCGGGATTGGGGAATATTGTAAAAATTTTGGCTTAGAATACAATTTAGAAAATTTAGAAGATAAGCTATTTGAAATAAAAAATAATTATCTGTATTTTATTGATCTTATTGGATCTTATTCTAGGGATTCAAATATTATGTCTAGAGATTTCGTAAATTTTTTTGAAGAATTATTAAATTCTAAAAATAAATTAATAAAAAATAGAAAAGCAGTCAGGGTTAATATTTTTAAAAAATTTGTTTATGAATCAAAAAGATACTTTAAAAATTAATTTTTTAAGTTCCGAGTATAAATAATTTAAATTCAATTTACCTCTAACAAGATCAGCACCTTCTGATTGAACTTTATTGTACAAGACTCTGTTATTGTAAATATTTTCAATTTTCTCTTCCCATTTTTCTAAATCATTACCTGAAAGAACAAATATATTTTCATCATTTTTAAACAGCTTTTCATCCCAAAATCCTTCAGTCATTGTAATTAAGACTGGGGTTCCAGTACTGATAGATTGTAAAGTGACACTTTGACCGCTCGGTTGATGATTTTTTATGAGTGGAACAATTGTTAAAAAATTTTCTTTGTATAAATTTTTTATACTTGAATCTGAAACAATCTCCTCTCTCCAATTTCCATTTAGAAAAGTAAGATTTTCTAAGTTGGGATCTTTAATTTTATCTGTAACGAATGTAAATTCATAATCCTTCATTTTCTCTGCTAATTCTATTGCAAAATCATAATCTCTATTTTTATCATTACCTATGAATAGAACCTTTTTTTCATTTATTGTTATTTCTTTTTTTGACCAATACTCTGTGTCTATACAAAATGGAATATATAAAAATTTTTCATTATATTTTGGAAATAATTTAAACGCTTGATTTAATTCTTTTTTACTCAAAAAAATTAATGATTTTGTATTTTTAAGCAACGAATTGATTATTAATTTATTTATTTGAATATCTTTACTGTTATCAACCAACCCCATTACAAAAAAAACTAAATCAGTTTTTCTAAAAATTTTCTTTAATAATATTATTGGTAAAAGTGAAAAAGCAATATTTTGGTTTGTTGCAATTAAAGTATCAGAATTAAAAATATCTTTAATTTTTGTATATTTCATTAAACCCTCAGAAAATATTGGAATATTTGATATTTTTCTAATAAATTTAAATATTAAAAATATAATTCCATTTGTTTTTGAATTCAATTCAATAATACCAACATCATCAAATTCATTTTTGAACAAATGATATGAATAAAAAAAATCTTTTGGATATTTATCTTTATTCATTAATCTACTTATTCTTCCTTCATTAAAAATGAATGTAACTTTTTTGTCCATATTAATATATGATAGATGTTTAAAACTTCTGAAAAGTCACTGACAGGAATAATTAATAATTATCTATCAATATTCTATTTTTTAAATTTACTTTTAGTAATGGTATTTATGAGATCTTTTGTTGGAATTTATATTTTTGGTTTTCAAGTAGGAAAGATTTACACGGGTATTAGTTTAATAATCTGCTTACTTCTAACCATTCGTCCGTTCACTAGTCAACTTTTAGAACCGGAATTGAACAAATTAATAAATGTAATTAAATTAATTTTATTTAGTTTTTTAATTGTATTAATAATTAATAAGAGTTTTAATTTTAATACGGATATTTTAAGGAATAGCTCATACTTATGGTCTTTAGGCTATTTTTTTCTAGGTTTTTACTTTCTAAAAAGAGTAGATAAAAGAATTTTATTAACTTTTGTAAGCCTTGGTCTATTTGCAAGCTATTTTATAACATTTATAAATTATCCAAATTTCATAATGGACTTTTTCATAAAGTACTCCGATAAATTCCAATTTATAAAAGCAGCTGACATGTTATTGATCGTAATAGTGTTTAACTTTTTAGTTAAAAAATATAAATTTTCTAAACAAACAGAATTTTTAACTTTTATTGCAACATTATCAATATTTACTCCCTATTTTTTTGTTCAGAGTAGAGGTTCTGTATTAGGTGCATTTGTGTATTTTATATTAAATTTGTTTTCCTTTTTTGATTATTTGAAAGAAAATAAGATTAAATCAATAATTATTTTAATTACTGGAGGATTAATATTTTATGGGTCTTCTTACTTTTTGTCTGGAATAGCTTTTAATCCTGAATACAGTGCGGAAAGCATTGAAGAAGTCAACACAATAATTGTTGAAGAAGTTGTTACTAAGAAAAATGTATCAAAGGGATTTTTAACTTTTTATTTTGCAGATGGAAGAATTCATTCTTATGATAATACAACTAATTGGAGGCTAGATATTTGGCAAGACTTAATTCAAGATTTGTATGAAAAAAGAAAGCTAGTTTTTGGTTTTGGATATGAAGAAATATTTGAAATTATGTTGGATCCAACTGCACCTGGAAGACTTGGAAGAGATGGATTAAATGAAAATGTACATAATTATTTTATGAATATTTTAGGAAGAGGCGGCGTTGTGCAACTAATATTATTTTTATATTTTTATTTTGTTTTATTTAAGATTTGGAGAAACAAAGGTAACTCTTTAAATTCTTTTTTAACCTACATGATCCCTATTTTGATAGTGTCTTCTTTAGACGTAACAATGGAAGGTGTACAATTTCCTTTATTATTTTTTAGTTTTATAGGACATTATGTTTCTTATGATTAAAATTAATTGATATGAAAAAAGCATTCTTAACAGGCATAACTGGTCAAGACGGTTATTATTTGACGAAATTATTACTTGAAAAAGATTATGAAGTAAGTGGAATAATTAGAAGAGCATCATCATTTAATACATCAAGAATTGATCCATTGATATCAAAATATTCCAAGGAGAATAGATTAAATCTTTATTATTCTGACCTCATTGACTCATCTTCATTAAACAATTTAATATCTTCAATTATGCCTGACGAGGTTTATAATTTAGCTGCTCAGTCTCATGTTGCAGTATCTTTTGAGAATCCTATATATACTATCGAGGCAAATAATTTAGGAACAATTTCATTACTTGAGGCTATAAAAAATATAGATAATAATATTAGATTTTATCAAGCATCATCATCCGAAATGTTTGGAGGAGAACAGGAGGAAATGCTAAATGAAGATTCTCCATTTGTTCCAAAAAGTCCATATGCAGTATCAAAAGTTTTTTCTTATCATATGACAAAGGTTTATCGCGAATCATACGGTATGTTTGCTACGAATGGTATTTTATTTAATCATGAATCTCCTCATCGTGGTGAGACATTTGTCACACGAAAAATTACTAGAGCAGTTGGTAGAATAGCAGTAGGAATACAGAGCAAAATAACTCTTGGAAATATTGAAGCATCTCGAGACTGGGGTTTTGCCGGTGATTATGTTGAAGCAATGTGGAAAATTTTGAATCATGATAAACCTGATGATTGGGTTATTGCAACTGGCGAATCACATACAATAAAAGAGTTTTTAGAATTAGCATTTCAGCATGTAAATTTAAATTATGAAGACTTCATTGAAGTCTCTGAAAAATATTATAGGCCAAATGAAGTTGGATATTTGTTAGGCGATCCAAAAAAAGCAATGAATAAACTTGGTTGGAAACCAAGAACAAATTTTAAGGAACTTGTAACTATGATGCTTGAAAATGATATTGAAATAGCAAAAAGTGAAAAAATATTAATCGAAAAAGGCCTTCTAGAACCAAGCTGGGAGAATTATTTAATTCCTTAAATTGTCTAAATTTTTTAAGTACCAATCATATGTCATTTTCAAACCGGATTCTAATTCTATAGTAGGTTTCCAGCCATAGGACTTTATAATACTTGAGTCCAAAAGTTTTCTTGGGTTTCCAGTTGGTTTAGTTTTATCTAATTGAATATCCCCATCAAATTGAGTTACTTCTTTTATCTTTTTTGCTAAATTAAAAATTGAAATTTCTTTCTCGCTACCTATATTTAACAAACTATTGTCAATACCTTTTTCAATTATAAATTCTATGGCAAATGATAAATCATCAACAAATAAAAATTCTCTAAGTGGAGATCCATCCCCCCAAATTTCTACTTTGTCTAATTGATCTATTTTTGCATTGTGAAATTTTACCAGTAATCCTGGAATTACATGGCTTTCATTCGCATTGAAATTGTCATTTGGTCCATAAAGATTTGTAGGCATTAAATTTATAACTTTGTGTCCATACTGAAGATTTAAGGCATCTCCAAGCTCAATCGCAGTTAATTTAGCCATGGCATATGGTGAATTTGTTGGTTCTAATTTACCACCCATGATGGATTTCTCATTAATTGGATTATCTGCATCTAATGGATAAATACAGCTGCTACCGAGGTTTATGATTTTTATTTCATTGTCATGCATACATGCTTCCAATAAGTTCATATTAATTTTTAAATTTTCTAGAATAAAATCTACTCTTTTGGAATTATTAGCAAGTATTCCACCCACTTTTGCTGCAGCATTGATGATTATGTTTGGTTTTTGATTTATTATAAAATCTTTAGTTTCATCAAGATTAAACAGATCTACTTCTTTGCGAGTAGTTGCAACAACCTCAAATTCTTTATTTAATGATAATTTTCTAATTAAAGATGACCCCACAAGTCCACCGCTACCAAAAATTAAAATTTTAATAATTCATCTCCAATTTCACATTTTGATTATATCAAAATTGCTATAGTAACATGACATGTAAAGACATATATGCAAAATAAACTACCTAATTTAGTAAACATTCCACCCTTTGTCTTACGCATTTATGACATCAATTCAGTAAATTCCTTTATGAAGCTATACATCTTAATTAAAGGAAAGTTTACACAGCTAGTATTAAAATTTACTAGTGGCACCTTATTTTGTATGTTAATAAATTTTTTATTTAGCAAAGATGCAAATATCAAATTTGAAAATAACTTTTATTCAAAAAAAATAAATAATGAAATCGAAATTTTCTATCCAAATAAAAGAATTACGAGGGTAATCAATGCTGAAAACTTTATTTTTCAAAATATTTATGATGCATACTGTCTTGACAAAGTGAATTTCAAAACAGATGATTTAATTATTGATTGTGGAGCAAATGTCGGTGAGTTAAATATCTCGTTGAAGTTAAGAGGTTTAAATGTTAGATATTTTGGAATTGAACCTGATAAATCAACATTTGAATGTTTATTAAAAAACAAGTTATCAGAGGGTGCGAAATTTAAAAATATAGCTCTTTCAAATAGCAATGGTAATGAAAAACTTTTTTTAGATAATTTGGGTGGTAACTCATCAATAATATTTTTTGGGAATGATGAATATGATTTAGTTGAAACTAAAACATTAGACTCTTTTAATATTTCTGAAAAAATAAAATTATTTAAAATAGAAGCTGAAGGTTATGAGCCTGAAGTTTTGGAGGGCTCAAATAAAACTTTAAAATTGGTAGAGTTTGTCACTATTGATTTTGGGTCTGAAAGAGGCGAAAAACAAGAAAATACAGTTGTTCAATCAAACAATATCTTAACTTCAAATGGTTTTGAATTAGTTGATTTTAGTAACATTAGAACAATTGGACTTTATAAAAACAAAGCAATTTAAATGACCTGGGTAGCAAATATTAATGAATCTGTTATTTATTACCTTGAAGGTCTAAAAAGGGATAAAGGTTTATTTCAATTTAACCCAGTTAATAAATCCCTAATTGAAGAATCAAATCATTTATCACTTGGGTTCAGTTGTTATGCTCTGAAGTTAAATAAATTATTTGATACGGTTGATTCTTATTCAGATAAAGAAATTACAAATTGGATAAACTATATTAATTCATATCAAAATACATCTGACATTTTTCCAATGAATTCATTTGTTGATGAAAATTACGTCAAAATTTTAGAAAAAAATAAAAAAATGTCGAAAATTAGTAATATTGCTAAAGCAACCTCAAATAATTTATTTAATACAAATTTTAAATCAATAGATTTAAAATTATCTGAGTATATTCAAGCTGAAACTAAACAGTCGATAGCAACCTTGTATGAGCTAGATAATAGGAATAGTGAAAGGTTTTTAGATTTTCCCGATCAAAGAGAGGAAATTAAATCATATCTAGATACGTTAAATTGGAATTTTCCTTGGTCTAGTGGAGCGCAATTTGCTGGGATTAGTTTATTTACAAAAACACAATTGAATAATGAAGAATATAAGAATTCCAGAGAATCACTTATTAACTTTTTAAATGAGATAGTAAAAAAAGAAGATGGCTTCTACTACAAAGGTAATACTCCTAAAAAACAAGAATTAATTAATGGAGCTATGAAAATAATTTCGGGTCTAGATTGGCTTGATGAAAAAATTCACTATCCAGATAAGATAATTGATTATTGTTTAGATAATAAACCAAACAATGAGGGATGCGATGTAGTTGATTTGGTATATGTTATTTATAAGTGTGCACAACAGACAACTTACAAAAGAAAAGAAGTTAATAAATACCTATCAGATATATTAGAAATTATTTATCTTCATTTTAGGAAAGATGAAGGAGGGTTTTCATATTTTCTTAACTCCTGCCAAACCAATTATTATGATGTTAAATTTTCAAATGGATATGACGAAGCTGATATACATGGAACTATATTATTTTCATGGGCAGTAGTTATGATTTTAGACATTTTAGAACTTGACTATTTTAAGTACAATATTTTAAAACCATAACATACAATTAAATAAATAATTTCTTAATTGAAGTTTTCAGATAATTACCAGGTTTCTCAACTTTTAAAAATTTAAAACTAAACAGATTCAACAAAAAACTTAGGATAGACTTCAAGCTTTTATTGAAAGTAATATGATAATAATTTAGTTTAAGCTTTCTATATTCATTTTGATACACAGCAGAGCTTTGAATAAGTATGTTGTTTACATGCCACGGTTTCCCTTTTCCATTAAAATGTGCAAAATAAACATATTTATAAATAAAACGCCAAAATTCATCGACATCGAAATTAAAAATTCCAAAATCAAAATTAAAAAATTCATTTAAATCTAAATAAGCTCCATCAAAATACATATTTAATATATCTTGATCCCAAAATTTTATAATGTCATAATTTTCATTCAGAATTCTTAGGCAACTTTCTTCTATTTTTTTACTGAGCCAATATTGATAATCTAAAATTAAAACACCAGCATTAAAGTATTTCTCACCATTTAAACTTAATCTATTGAATGTTTCTTTGTCTTTGTCTTTTGTTATCTCTGTTTTTGCATAAAGGAAATAATTGCTTCTTTTTAATTCCAATATCATTTCATTTAATATTTTCAATGGATCATTCAAACAAACAATGTCAGCATCAAGATAAATAATGTAATCTAAATCCTTAGGTAAAAACTTTGATATAAACAATCTATAATAAGTTGCTTTTGAAACATGAGAACCTTTTAGATTTGGAAAGTCTAATTTATCAACATTTATTTGATAGATATTTAAATCTACATTCTTATATTTCTCAAGTAAGCTTTTGTTAAAACTATTTGGATTGTCATGGATGATATGAATTGAAATTTTTTCATCAATTTTTTCTGCAATTGAGTTGATTGAAGTCAATCCTTGTAGGTTGTAATTTGAGTCAAAACAATAAACAAAATTTAACATTAAACCATTATAAACTTTAGCAAAGAAATCTATTTTTTATTATTAATATAAAAACTATAAATGATGGTTAACAATTATTTAACTAGCAACAATTTAGCTAAACATAGCGACTTAATTTATTCAGAAATATTGACAACTGAAGAATATAAAGATTCTAACCTTGCACCACACACAATTATTGACAGAACAGACAGATTTGTTTTTTATAGGATTGATAATTTAAAAATTGCAAATAATTCCATAATTTTTACGAACTCGTTAATGATAGAGGCTTTTTTTAATGATATTAAAAATATTAAAAATATTAAAAATATTAAATTGATTTCAAGCCAAACTGATAGATTAATAACTGAAAAATTGTTCAGGTTAAAACCAAAGTTAATATCAAAATGGTACTCAGTTAATGTTGGATATGAAGACGAGGATCTAATTTCCCTACCTTTAGGTTTAGCAAATGAATACTCGCCAAAAAATCCTTTTGCTAAAGATTTTGCTCAGTATGAAAATACTAATGAAAATAAAATAGAAAAGTTATATCTAAACTTTAACCCTTCAACAAATCTCATTGAGAGAGGAGATCTTTTTTCACTATTTGAAAATAAAGATTGGGCAGTTGTAGATAAAGAAATGATGAGTATTAATGGGTATTTAAGTAAATTAAACGAGTACAAGTTTATTTTATGCCCTTTTGGTAATGGAATTGACACTCATAGGATATGGGAAACTCTTTATAGTGGCTCAATACCGGTTGTTAAAAAAAACATAGCATTAAATTCACTAAGAAACTTACCTGTTATTTTTTATGATGATATAAAGGAAATAAATTTAAAATTTTTAAAAAATAAATGTGAGAGTATTGAAAAAGATAATTTCAATTTAGATGATCTGTTGGTAGATACATGGATCAATAAAATAAAAAATAATGAAGTTGTAGACGTCAATGATTTAGTAACTCACCGTGCAAGCAAAGCTTTTTATTTTTATTTTAAGAACATTATGAAAATCAAATCATTATTAAACAAAATAAATAAAAAAATAAAATTCAGAATAAATCAAATAAATAAAGTCATAGGTAGATAACGTAGAATGAAAATTAGAATTAAATTATGAAAATAACCTGCGAAATATCTATTGGTGAATTGATAGATAAAATTTCAATTTTAAAAATAAAAGAAACAAAACTTACTGATAAAGACTTAATCAAAGAAGTCAAAAATGAAAAAAAAGAATTATTATTAACTTTATCAAACTTAAATCTAGATAGAGAGATTATTGATCCTATATTGAAAAACTTAACAAAGGTAAATTCTTTATTATGGGACATAGAAGATAATTTAAGAAATTTTGAAAAACTGGGAAAATTTGATGATGTGTTTGTTGAAAATGCGAGAAAAGTTTACAAATTAAACGATGAGAGATTCTCCTTAAAAAATACTCTAAACTTAAAATTTAATTCAAATATAAAAGAAGTAAAAAGTTACGAAAAATATTAGATCTTATTGTGGTAAAAATAAAAACTACTAAGTCCTATGTTTCAAAAAGAAAAAAGCCACTCAACTTATTTGATGAAGACAAAAAGCTTTTTGAAAGTGAATTTTCTAGAGAGATTCCTGAAACCTTTTACAAAGTATATAAAAATATTACTTTAGAAGAGAATAAACTTTTTAGATACGGATCAATTGCCTTGGACCCAAAGTTTTATAAAATGGATACCTCTAACTGGAACTCTTTTAAAGTAAGCTTAAAACAATTATTTAAAAATTCACCATTTACTGATTTAAATATAATTGATAAAGGTAGTTGGGTAATAGATGACAAAAGTCAAAATTATTTTCATTGGATGACAGATGTATTATCAAGGATTAAATTAATTCCTAACAATGAGCTCAATGAATATCCAATATTAGTTCCAAAAGAATTTCTTTTAGAAAGTTTTATTAGTGAAACTCTTGAATTACTGAACATACCTTATAAAACCTATGACATTGATAAAAAAGTAAAGATCAATCACCTTTTGGTAACCAGTCATGCTGCGCCAGCTGGAAATTATAATAATCAGTTAATTCATAAAGTAAGTAAAGATTTAAAGGAAAAATCTAAAAATCAAGTTGAAAAAACATACCCAAAAAAAATCTGGTTGAGTAGAAAAAATCAAGATAGAAGAGTTTTGTTAAATGAAGAGGATGTAACAAAATATTTAAGTGAAAAAGGATATGAGATAATCTATCCTGAATCAATTTCAATATCTGAACAAATTAATCTTTTTAACAATGCTGAAATTGTAATTAGTTTACATGGTGCAAGCTTAACTAATATTATGCATATGAATACCAATAAAAAAATTTTAGAAATCAGGATTTTCTCAGATAAAGTTAGAAATGCCTTTTTTTCTTTAGCTTCTGAATTTGACCTTTCTTATTATTATTTTCTTGCAGATGCACCATCCCCTAATTTAGTTTCTGATTTATCAATAAATTTAATTGAATTCAAAAAATTGATGAATAGGGTAGAGGAAAAATAGTTTGAAAAAAATTATAGTTGATATATATGGTGGAATAGGAAATCAGATTTTTCAGTATTCATTTGCTCACAACTTAAGAAGTCAAGGATACCTGGTATCAGTAAATACGAAAATAAATAAAAAGGATAATAATCAAATGATAACAAACAGAAAAAGGTTATTAGATCCGGAATTATTTGAATTTAATAATTCCAACATCATATATATTTCAATGTTTGAGGCGTTAAATATAATTGATCCAAAAAAGAAACTTCTTTATAGACTTAGAAAATATTTAAGCTGGCAAAATGAAAATAATTTCGATATAAAAAAACTTGTAAAACTCAATAGGCTTACAGGTCATTGGCAAAATATTGATGCATTTTTAGAAAACAAAAACTTTATAAAACAATCAATTCAAAAACTAGGGAACTTTAAAGATAAAGATGAGATCAATTTTAATGATGATGGACTTACTGCAATACATATACGAAGAGGAGATTATGTAGATTTAGATTTGACTCTAAGTTTAAATTACTATAAAAATGCAATCAATATGGCAAAAAAAAGTATTAAAAATTTTAAATTTGAAGTTTTTTCAGATGATATTGAATGGGCAAAATCAGCAAAAATTTTTAATAAATGTATAAAATTTAATGAATATAGTAATAGTGAACAAAGTAATTTAGAAGACTTTAAAAAATTGTTTAAATTTAAAAATTATATAATTAGTAATAGTACTTTTTCTCTAATCCCTGCGTTACTAAATTCAGACAAAAATGGAAAAGTTTTTTATCCAGATCCCTGGATAAAAGATAAAAAGTTAATAAATAAACCCAAAGATAATTGGATAATGATAAAAGATGAATAGCCCAAAAGTCAGTGTAATAATCCCAAGCTTTGACAGATTTTCATACTTACTAAACTCTTTAACAAGTGTACTAAATCAAACATACCGAAATTTTGAAATAATAATTATAAACGATGGATCCTCTGAAAAAGAATATAAAAGTTATAAATTTCCAAAGTCAGTGAAGATTGTTCATATTGATAAAAAAGATACTCCTAACTGGGGTGGATCAAGACAGCCATTAAGAAATATCGGATCGAGTTATGCAACAGGCGAATACCTTGCCTTTTTAGATGATGATGATATTTGGATGAAAAATAAATTGGAACTCCAAATAAAAAAAATGCTAGATAAAAGTTTTTTATTTTCATCGACAGAAGGTTATTTTGGACATGGAATTTATGATGAAAATAAAGAATATCAAAAATATAATAGTGAAAGATTTATTAAAACATTGAAAAAAAAGTACAAAGGTACAGGTTTATTAAAAAGAGGTGTATTCCCAGAAGTATGGGATCATAATTTTCTTCAAGTTCATAATTGTATTATTTTGTCAAGTGTAATTATTCAAAAAGAGCTTTTTGATAGACTTGGGGGGTTTAGAGGTTTACCAAAAGCAGCAGATTATGATTGTTGGTTAGGATTACTAAAATTGACTAATTTAATATATATTAATGAACCACTTTTTTACTATGATGCTGGACATGGCGATGGAAAACTTTATTCTTAATATTTAATTAAATTCCATTTTTTGCTCATGTAGAAATTACTATGTCTAACATTGTGATAATAAAGTTTTGCATTAGTTGACACCCTGTCAACTAAATGAAAAAAACTACTATTTATACAGTGAATTTCTTTTGCATTTTTGATTACATGATCATAAAGGAACATATTTTTAAATAAATCTGATTCCTTTGATACAAAAATATTTTTAAAATTATTTATTCCTTTTAAATCAAAATTCTTATTGTATGACTCACAGTGTATGAGGTTATAATTTTCATTCTCTACTTTGTAATATTTAAGTAGATGATTATATAATTCAACTGATTGTTTCTCGTTTTTAGGCAAGTTAAACATCTTATAAGACATTTCGTAATCTAAACCTACTTGATCATAGAACCAGGTATTGAAAGGTTTGTTATTTTGTTTCTCAAATCCTATTCTTAATATCGGAATTTTATTTTTATTTCCGAAATTAAGAACATCGTATGTTGAGTTTGAATAAGATACTTCGAAAAATTTAATTTTTTTGTTTTCTTTAAAAAGATACCTTATCATTTCTGCATATCTATCTTTTATTGGTAAGTAGATTAAATCAAAAGATTCTGAAAGCTTATGAATCAGACCATTACAGATAATCGTATCTCCTAAACCAAGATGGGGTTGTATTATTACCTCATTACTATTAATTTTTTCAAGATCATATTTTAAATTTCCAGATATACGAAAATACTGTATTAACAAGTAATCAAAATATTTATTTCTTTGTTTGTCTTTTAACATATTTTATTTAAGACTTTGATTACCTTTTCTACTTTTTCAGTTGACAATGCAGGGTACATGGGAAGACTGAATATTTCTTTAGATAGTTTTGATGTGTTTTTAAGGTTTCCTTTTCTAAATTTTTTAAATGGAGGCATTGTATGTATTGGAAAAGGATAGGAAATGTTGACATTAATATTTTCTAATTTAAGTTTTTCCATTATTTTATTTCTGTTGGAATGTCTGACAACAAAGACATAAAATGAGTGCTTATAGTTTTCATGCTCAATAGGCAAAATAAGCTCACTTGAAGTCAAACCATCAAAATACATTTTTGCAATATTTCTTCTTTTTTCGATATCTTTATCTAGTCTTTTAAGTTTAAAATCAAGAATTGCAGCCTGAACTTCATCAAGTCTTGAATTGATTCCTTTTTCAATTTCAGAAAAATATAAATCCTTCATTCCATAAAATCTAAGCATTTTTAATTTTTTATCTAATTTTGAAAAATTTGTTATACACATTCCGCCATCACCAAAACCACCTAAAATTTTTGTTGGATAGAATGAGAATGCTGATATATCTCCAAATGAACCAGTTAATTTATTTTTATATTTTGCTCCATGAGACTGTGCACAGTCCTCGACTAAAAATATATTATGTTGTTTACAAATCGCTTGGAGGTTTTTGACATCAGCCGCATGACCATAAAGATGAACACATACAATAGCTTTTGTTTTTTTTGAAATTAGATTTTCTACTAAATCAGTATCTATGTTGTAATCATCTAGATTAACATCACAAAATACAGGTGTTGCACCAGTCTCTAATATTGCTGAAACAGTAGGGACAGCTGTATTTGAGACAGTAATTACCTCATCACCTTTGCCAATGCCAAGAGCTAACAAAGCTAATTTAATTGCGTCTGTACCATTTCCTACTCCGGTACCATATTTTGACCCAACCCAATTAGAAAAATTTTTTTCAAATGTTTCAACACTATTTCCAAGAATTAACCTACCTGATTGAAAAACTTTTTTTACAATATTAGATAATTCTTCTTCATATGATTCATACTCCTCAAGGTATGACCATACATTTATATCATTATTTTTTTTTGTCATTTTAATTTAAATAATTTAAGTATTCTAAATTCAATTTGTAAAATTCATCTCTAATATTTACTTTATTTTTATTAAGATTAGTAGTTACATTTTTTAAATATTTTTTAAAAGTATCATCGACACCAATTTCATAAATCTTTTTATCTAGGTTTGTTTCTTTTTCAATGAAAGTTTTATAATCAAGATGAGGGCTAAAAACTCTTTTATATTCAGTATTAAAGTTTCTTCCAAAAAATTTTATATTATTCATATATACTTTATCAAAACCAAAATTGCCTATAAAATCTTTGCCATTTCCATAATTAGCCAAAACAGTAAAACCCATATTTAAATTATTTTTTTTGTATTCATTAATTTTTATTTTTTTTAATTTTTTTCCCCAAAACAAATAACCTGAAGTTGATGCGTATATACCAAGGTCATTTAATGCACCACCTCCTAGTTTTTTAGACATTCTTATGTTATTTTTACTTGGTTTAGGAATTGTAAAATTTGCAGTTAAAACCCCAAATTCATTATTTTTCAGGGATAATGATTTAAATTTTTTCCAGGCTTTGTGATAATTAAAAACACAACTCATTGAAATCGCAAGATTTTTATGTTTTGATAAATTATAAAGCTTTTCTAATTCTGAAATTTTTGTTATTGCGGGCTTATCTACGATTACATGCTTATTCTTTTTTAGTGCTAAATTTGAATATTTATAATGCATATTATTTGGTAATGAAATATAAACAATATCGGCATCAGATTCCGCTAGGCTTTTTTCGTAAGAGTTAAAAACATTATTAAATTTGTATTCATTAATTTTTTGATTTTTTCTTGAGGCAATATCAAAAGATTTTATATGACTTAAACTTTGTATAGATGGTATGATTTTTCTTTTTACTATATCTGAATAACCGATAATTAGTATCTTCATTATGAATCTTTATAAATAGTAGTTGATAAGAATAATAAACTTCTTGCTTCCATACCTAAATATCCTGCATAATTTAAATAATGAATTTCGCTATGATCTAATAGCAAATAATCATCAAAATTTAAAAAATCTTCATTAGTCGTTATTTCATAAAAACAATGATTTACCGTCGTATTGATAAACCTACCTCCCTCCTCAGACATTTCAATTTCTCCTATCAAGTTTAAATTACCGTACGATTCAACTTTTTTTAAAAGTAAATTTAAATCTTTCTTATCAATAAACGTCCTGTCTATATAAGTTGGACCAAAAACAAAACCATTCTCGTAACCATTCTCAAAATATTTTTTTAGTAAATAATATCTTTTATTATTTTTAATAATTGAGATGAGTATATATTTCTCTAAATAAGGATCATAAATTAAAGGTTGATCCCATTTACTTACCTCTCTATCTTTTATAGCAATCGAAAACCCTTTAATATGAAATTTGTCATTATTAGTATTAAAAAAGAGTTCATCTTTTTCTTGAAAGTCAACTACTGAATCTTCCAGCTTAGATTCATGTTCAAAATTTGAAATTTCCTTATCAATTATTTTCTCTACACTTTTTTTAGATTTTGATTTATCAATTAATTCTTTTGTTGGCAGCAAAGACAAAACACTTCTAAGACAAGAGTTAACTGAGTTTTTTATTTTTGTAAATTCATAAATTTGACCTAAAGTCATCCATTTAAATTCATTTTCTTCATCAAAGTAATCAGCCAATACAATTATATTATTATTAAACTTTCTCCAATATCTGTTACCTTGTTCTGGTAACAATTTTTCAACAATTATGTTATTGTTGTCATTTTGTTGAAAATAATTCATGTACTTTGGCGCATTTCCACCATGTACTTTTTGCTGATTACTTATAGTTGCTTGAAGAGTTGGTGACAATTGTGAACTAACTATGTTTCCTGGTTCTTTTTTAAACTGGATTAAAAAGTGCAAAATACCATCTAATTTTGAAGCTATGCAGCCTAAAGTACCAATTTCGTTCTGTAGTAAAATCCCAGTTTTTAAAGTTTCGTTTACAACACCAGTAACTTTAAAAAACTTACCTGATTTATGAGACAAGTTACCTTTTGAATCAAAACTCCATTCTTTAAGATTTTGAATACCTATTTCTTTTGTTTCAAAGTTAGACTTTTCATTTTGTTTGTCAAAAAAATTTTTTAAATCTTCATAATTATGAATGGGTCCATCTAAAGTTTTTAATGAAGATATATAATTTTCATTGATATTCATATTTTTATAATCTTAATATTGATATTCTCAATTATTTATCTTGTAGATAATTTTTATAAAATATTTTTTTAATTGTGAAACAATAAGCTTATAAAGGTTTAATTTTGAATTAAATGAATGACTATATTTTAATTTTGAATATTCTCTAGAAAAAAATGATTTAATTTTAAATGTTGCAAGCTTGTGTTCAATTCCTTTTTTCTGATCAATATTAGGAATAAAACCAGATGATTCAATCAAATTAATCAATGCAAATAAGTAACAATATGAAATCATTGCTTTTTTTACATTTAGAGTCATAGAGTCATCACCTGCGAAAGAAAAAGAGAGGCTTTCATTAATCAAGTAGGTACCCTTTCCTTTAAAAACTGAATAATATGAATATAAAAGTCAAACCCAAATAAATTTTTTGTACATTCTATATGTTTTAAAGATTCATAGAAACTTTCAATTAATTTTTCTGATTTCATTAAATTTGCCGTAGGTGTTACTGGTACCATTGATTCAATACCTAGAAGTGAATTTACAACTTTTTCTTTACTTATAGGACCTTGTTGGACTTTGTAATAATTCTCTTTTGAATTTCCATTTTCTTTTATTACAGAAATATCAGTTATTACAGAATCAATTTTTTCAGCGATCATAATATTTACACATTTTTCAAGATATGTTTGATCAAGCCAATCATCATCACACAAGAACTTTCCATATTCTGTTTTAAACTCTTCTATACCAATTATCCAATTATCAATTGGCCTAGTTGAATTATTGTTTTTAATGTACTTTATGTATAAATTTTCTTTTTTTAATACTTGTTTGTCAATTAAATTTTTTGTTTCATTATTTTCAGATGAATCAACCACAACACAATAAATATTTCCCTTATATGTTTGTTTATCAAGAGAATCAATAGCAGTTATAACTTTTCGAGGCCTATTTATTGTTGGTATAACTACTGTAATTTCGGGTATTTCCATGACTCTGATTTATTGAAAAATTTTTTTCAAATTTTCAGAATATTCAGATCCATCGATTTTGTTTATATATTCTTTAAATGTTTTTTCTGATATCCAATTATTCCTGAATGCAATTTCATGAGGAGAGCAAACTAACAATCCTTGCCTGTCTTGTATAGTTTTTACAAAAGAACTAGTACTGTAAAAATCTTCTGTAGTACCCATGTCAAACCATGCTGTACCTCTACCAATCTCTATGTGATCAACATTTTCAAGTCCATACTGAGAAACTAAATCGGTAACTTCATACTCGTTTCTTTTTGATTTATTAATGTTCGTAAAATGATTTGAGAATTCCGAATCAAATATATATAGCCCAATAACTGCTTTGTTTGATATATTTTTTTTTGGTTTTTCGACTAATGATTTAAGATTTTGATTATTGTCTAATTCAACAACACCAAAATTTTCTGGATTTTTTACAACTTGTGAGAAAATAGCACATTTTTTTGTATTATTAAAAATTTGTTCAAATCTAGTGAAAAACTTTTCTCCAAATACAAAATTATCACCCAAAACAACTACAAACTTATCATAGGCGTTCTCGGATAAAGCGTTATTAATTGCATGTGGTATACCATCAGGATTTTCTTGTACTGAATAATTCAATTTAACTCCAAATTGTTCTCCATCACCGAGCAAAGATTTAAAGATTGATAAATCTTTACTGTTACACACAATGGTTATATTTTTTATTCCAGATAAAAATAATATGGATAAAGAATAATAGATCATTGGTTTGTCATATATTGGTATTAAATGTTTATTTATATAACTTGTCGTAGGAAACAATCTAGTTCCTGCTCCACCACATAATAATATTCCACCATTGTTCATTAATTTAAACCAGATCTTCTAACACGTTTGTTTGACTTGACATTTTTATATTCATTTTTCCACCAGTCTTCATTATTTTGATACCAATTTACTGTTTCTTCAAGTTTTTCATCAAACACTGATGAAGGCTTCCAGCCAGTTGATAAAATTTTATCCAAATTAACTGCATATCTAAAATCATGTCCAGGCCTATCCTCTACAAATTCAATCATATCCTCTTGTTTGTCTAATATAACTAATAATTTTTTGGCTAATTCTATGTTTGAAAGATAAAAGTCAGATCCAATATTGTAAATTTCATTAATCTCACCTTTTTCCATCAAGTGATCTATTGCTGAACAAGTATCATCAACATGAAGCCAATGCCTGATATTATCTCCATTGCCATATATTTCGATTGAATTACCGGACAAAATGTTAGCAACACTAAAAGGTATAAGTTTCTCAGGTTGTTGAAATATCCCATAATTATTTGCTGGTCTGACAGTAATAAATTCATATCCATAAGTTTTGGTATACCCATTAAGTATCATCTCCGCAGCAGCCTTGGAAGAGGAGTAAGGTGAAGAAGGATTTAGTTTATCACTTTCTAAAGAAAAATTTTTTTCATTACTTCCATAAACCTCATCAGTAGAAATATGAATAAACTTTTCAATTTCATTTTTAATTGCAAAATTTGCAACCATTGCAGTACCTTTAACATTAGTATTTATAAATAATTCAGGGTTATATATTGAGTTGTCTACATGGCTTTCAGCAGCAAAGTTAATAATGATATCAATTTTTTCTAAACTTTCTTGATATATGTCATTTATATCTATTTTTTTATGCTCAAAGCCTTCTAAGCTTTTACTAATTTCTCTATTTTTTTCTGAGCAATTTGACTCAATTGAATCAATCCCATATATAAAAACATCATTTCCATATTTATTTTTAATATAGTTTATGAAATTAAAGCCTATAAAACCAAAACATCCGGTTACCAAGAATTTCATAAATTCATTCTAATTAGAATTAAAAAGAGTTCTACATTTAGTTTCTATATATAATTTCTTTAGTGGAAAAATTTCAATTTAAAGATACAGAATTTATATCATCAAACAGTTTTGCGAGAATTTCAGATGTAGTATTTTCTGAGGTTATTTCTAAAAATGAATTCAAAGAAATAAAACCCATAGATTCTTTTGTTATTGATAAACCTTATTCTGAAATTGATTACTTGAATACAAAATTTGATCTTAAAGAAAATTATGTAATATTTTGTAATACAGAATACCTTGAAATCCTTTTTACTAAATTAAACAAAGTTAATAATCTTAACAACTTAAAACTAATCACTCAGTGGTCTGATAGGCCGATAACTAAAAAATTATTTAATCAAAAACCAAAATGTATTTCAAACTGGTATGCAAGTCATGTTGATTATTCTCATGAAAACTTACATCCAATACCTTTAGGTTTATCTGGGGATTATTCTTCAAAAAACCTATTAAAAAAACATTTTGTTGATTTCTATAAATTAGAAAGTCAACCAAATAAAGAAAATTTACTTTATGTAAATTTTCAACAAAATACCAACAATAAAATAAGAGAAAGAATACTTGATAATTTTTCACAATATAGCTGGGTTAAAATAGATGCACCAAATAAAAATCTTACAGAATATCTCTATTCTTTAGCAAGCTCTAAATTTGTTCTTTGTCCGTTTGGAAATGGTTACGATACTCACAGGCTCTGGGAAGTATTATATGCAGGATCTATTCCAGTAGTAGAAAATCACATTACATATGAAGCTACCAAAGATCTTCCAGTCCTAAAAATTGATTCTTTTAACAATTTAAATGAGGCTAAGCTTAATATTTTTTATAATCAATTTGAAAATTTAGACTTTTCTCTTGAATCATTAAAAATAGATTACTGGAATAGTCTTATAAGACAAGAAAATACAACTCAAAACCAAGAAAATAATTTTGGTATAAGATTTACTAAATTTGAAAAATCAAAATTAAAGATTTTTAGAAAAATTACTATGTTGTTTAAAAGCAATCTAAAAAAATTAATTTCAGGATAAGTCAAATAAAAAAATTATTTAATCTGACCTGAAATGAAAACCCTTAAAATATGGTGGATCAAAATCTGAGTCCCATCTTTTTAATGACACATATGGTTTAAATTCTTTTGTAAATTCTTCTTCATTTACTATATGTAGAGGGTATGTGACGTTTTTTTTATAATAGCCTGTATTCAACTGAACTAAAATCTTCGAATCTTTATTAGTAAGTGGGTGTCTATCTACGAATATGCTTTGAGGTCTTTTTTCTTTAATTTCAGAAACAATTTTTTTCCAATTTTTAATATACTGCAAAAAACTTGAGCAAATAATAATGTCGATATTTTCATTAATTTCACTCAAATCTTTTCTAAAGTTTAAATTCAAATTATATTTATTTGATATTTCATTTCCTTTTTCAATAAAATTTTCCTGCTCGACTACATAATAAATACAATTATTATCTTTAAAGAAATTTGAATAATTAATGTAATTGCTTCCTAATCCTCCACCCATATCTACAATTACTTTTCCATAAATATTAGTTGTCTCTAACTCTTCTAAAAGTGTGTTTTTTTCTGGTTTATTATCAAATGAAGTACCATCTCTTTCATATGCCTTTAGCCCATTAAGCACTTGGAGTGTACTATCTGACACCTTTTTAAGGATAATTTTTGATTCATATCCAGTGGAATCTTTTACAGCCTCACTCCATGTTGAGTAAGGTCCTGAATATTCAAGGTGAGACTTTCTAAATTTTTTTAATATTTTTTTAAGAAACTTTTTCATCTAATTAAATTTTAATCTTAGGGACTGTTTTTTATCTTTCAAACATAGAATTAGCCAAAAAATTATTAGTTATATTAGACAAACAAGAGGATATGATTGAATTTGTAGAG
>MDTB01044112.1_pt1 | contig 41519 bp, 35 predicted proteins | sample 811161 | NCBI WGS metagenome assembly MDTB01 (sample SAMN05326650, study PRJNA326480) | marine metagenome | isolation source: seawater | place: Mediterranean Sea | collected 2009 | reverse complement strand
GCCGGATGTGGAAGCGCAGTAATGCGTGCAGCTGACCGGTACTAATAGCTCAATTGGCTTGATTTATGCACTGAAAAAAATTTTTAATATTATTAAAGATATTTGAATTTATTATTTAAAAGACCCTAGTTTTATAGCTAGGGTTTTTTTTTAAAGAAACTTTAATTATGTAAAATTTTAAAGTACTTTATGAACATAATCATTTAAATATTATGAGTAAAAATTCTCTAATAAACATTATTCCTAAAAAAATTGATCAAGCCATAAAGGCAGAAAATTTTTCTAATACAAAAAAAACTTTATTACTTTCGTCCACAACTATTGATGAGAGTATTTATGATTCAATAAAAAGTAGTTATGAGAATCAAAATAATTTAAGCCTTAAAGACAAAGAAATAGTTTTATTAATCTTAACAAGTTATCAAAAAAGACTAAAAAATATAAATTTAGATAAAACAGAATTTATCTTAACCAAAAATGAAATTAATGAATTTTTAAGCTTGGAAAAAAAAAATATCCTTAGATATGTTATTTATCGTTATAAATATATTCAATATCCAAAATTAAAAATACTTGAAGAATATCCCCCAAATATACAGATAGAGCCTACTTCCCTATGTAACTTAAGATGCATTATGTGTTATCAGTCTGATAAAAGTTTTTCCTCAAAATCAGCTGGTTTTATGGGGTACATGAAGTTAGATCTTTTAAAAAAAATTATTGATGAAATAGAGGGAAAAATTGAAGCAGTTACTTTTGCCTCCAGGGGTGAGCCCACACTACATGGTGATTTAGATGAATTTTTAAAATATTGTGATGGTAAATTTTTAGGACTCAAATTAAATACAAATGCAACTTTATTAAATGAAAAAAAAATAAACTCACTTTTATCATCCGATCTTCAATCACTGGTTCTTTCTATAGATGAAAAGAATAAAGAAAATTATGAAAAAATTAGAGTTAATGCGAAATTTGAAAAAATTATGCAAAATCTTGAATTGCTTAAAAATATTAGAGAAAAAAATTATAAAAATTCAAAATTAAAAATAAGAATATCAGGAGTAAAAATAAACACAGACCAAAATATTGAAGAAATGAATAAATTTTATAATGAATTTGCAGATGAGATTGTTTTAGTTGATTATGATCCTTGGGAAAGCGCTTACGAAAATAGTGAAAACAGTATTGATGATGAGTGCTCAGAATTATATAGAAGAATGTTTGTATGGCATGACGGAAAGGTAAACCCATGTGATTATGACTACAAATCCAAGTTGAGTAAATGGAATGCGAACAAAGATACTGTTAAATCGATTTGGAATTCAGAGTATTATAATAACATAAGAAATTTACATAAATTGAAAGAAAGAAAAAAAATTGAACCTTGCAAAAGATGTGTTTCAACATAGTATTTTTATATGAAAATAGGGTTAATAGGTAGTGGAAATCAAGCAGGCAAGCTATTAAAATTAATAAAAAATAAAAAAAATTTAAAAAATATAATTATTTTTCATCCATTTAAAAAAAAGTTAGAAATCCAAAATAATTATATAAAAAATTTAAAAGATAAAAAAATATTTTTTACAAATAAATTAGATGATTTATATTTTTGTAAATTAGTTATCGTAGCCTCATCTAGTGATACTCACTTAAAATTCATTAGATTATTTATAAAGAAAAATATCTTAATATTTTGTGAAAAGCCACCTGCAACAAATTATAGAGATTTAAATTATTTAAAAAAACTTCCAAATAATTTGAAAAAAAAAATTATATTTAATTTTCATCTACCTTACTCGCCAATTTACAAGAATATAAAAAAAATTCTTAATAATAAGAAATATGGCAAATTTATAAAAATTAATATTTCGGTTGGTCACGGTATATCTTTTAAAAAAAAATTTATAAAAAATTGGAGGTTTCAACAAAAAAATATTTTTAGTAATATTTTGGGAAATCTTGGAATTCATTATATTCATTTATTTGTGAAATTATTTAATAAAATAAAGATTAAAGATATATCTAGAGAAAAATATTCTAAAGCTAGAAACTTTGATACTGCAGAAATATTTTTTGAAAATAAACAAAATATTTTATCTAAGGTTTTTATGTCATATGCAATACCTTATACCGACACAATTGAAATTTCTTTTACAAATGGAACAGTAGTTTACTTTAAAAATAAATTAGATATTTATCATCCAAGGAATTCTCTTGATAAAATAGGAGGTTTTAAATTAGCTCCTAATAAAAATTTGTTAAAAATTTCTCATAAAAAAAATTTATCAATTGGCACAGAAAATATTTTAGATTTATTTTTTAAGACATTTAAAAATAAAAAATATTTTAAAATTGAAGAATTTAACCAAGCAATTAAAGCCAACCAAATGTTATTAGATTTTTATAAAAAATAAGATGTGTGGAATTTTTTTAGCTTTTTCAAAAAAAGGTGACCCTCTACCAGAAGAAAGATGCAAAAAAGCATCTTATGAACTCTATAATAGAGGTCCAGATTTTTTTAAGTTTAGCTTTCTAAGAGGCAAAACTTTATATATCTCAAATACAATACTTTCTATAACTGGTACACCTGAAAAAAGTCATCGAATTCAGCAATCAAAAAATAAGAACTATTCTTTAAGTTATAATGGCGAAATTTATAATTATTTAGATTTATGTAAGCAATATTTGCCTCACATAAAAGTTGGAGAGAAAATTACGGATACCAAAGTACTTCTTAATCTTCACGAAAAACTAAATTCAAATTCTATTCCTAAATTATTAAACGGGATGTTTGCTTATGTTGTTTATGATAATAAAAAAGATGACCTAATTATTGCAAATGATGTTCAGGGAGAAAAAAACTTATTTTTTTTTGAGAATAGTGAATTTTTGGTTATTTCATCGACTATAACAGCAATTTTAAAATTTAATAAAATATATGATTTAGATGAATCAACTATTAAAAATTATTTTACTACGAGACATTTTATGTCTCATAAAAAAACTTGTTTTAAAAATATAAATCTTTTTTCCACAGGAAGTATTCATAGATACTCACTCAATAACAAAAGAATGTTAAGTCAAAAATATGACGATCCATTAAATTGGATTTCAGAAAAAAAATATAGAAAATTTGAAAAAACTAATGAAAATGAAATAATTAATCTCCTTGATTATAAGTTAAATCAACAGATCAAACTTATGACACCAAAGGTTAAATTTGGGTGCATTGTATCTGGAGGAATAGATTCATCTTTACAAGCAGCAATTTTATCTAGGCATAAAGAGCCGAATAAGAACTTAGTGATTGATCATGGAAGTAAGGACACTATTATGCGGCATATTCATAAATTCAGTCCATATTTTAAAAAAAAAATTACTAAGATTAAACTTGATAAAAATAAGTATAAAGAGCTGTCTGATGAATGTTACAAAATTGTTTGTAGCCCCCTGCACACTCACGACCTACCTGGTAGATTAGAAATTTCTAAATATTTTAGAAAGAATGGTTGCAAAGTATTTTTTTCAGCAGATGGGTGTGATGAACTTTTGGGAGGTCAACAACTGTATTATAATATCTTTAAAAAAGATTTTAATTTTAAAATTAATCAATCACCTTATTCTACTACTATTAAATCAAGGTATGCATCACCCTCAGAAGAATATAATTTTTTTTTAGACAGTAGTTGGCACAGCATAATGGATAGTTATAAGTTTATAAATTCAAAAAAAGAAAAAAATATACAAAGCTCTCTATTTTTAGATTACTTTATACAGTCGGTTTTAGTTGGCAATAGATCAAATGACCTTATTTCATGCAATAGTTCAGTTGAACCTAGAAATGCCTTTATATCAAAAGATATTATAAAGTTAATTTTAAACCTTCCTTTAAAATATAAAATAAACTTTAAAGAAAAAAATATAAATTTTAGACAAAAATACATTTTAAAAAAAGTTTTTTCTAAGTATTTTGATAATGAACTTGTATTTGCAAAACAGGGTTTTTCAGGTTATCCAAACTCATTATCAAAAAATTATAAATTTTTACTAACAAAAAATATAATTTCTAGTAATATTAATAAGATAAATAAAAAAAATAATTATTATGATCTAAAAAATATGAAAAGAGATTTAAATTGGAAATTAATTAACTCTGAAAATTTCCTTTTAAATTATTTTAATTAATGAAAAGTTCAAATAAAAGTTTTGGAATAGTTTTTTTTCTATTTTTTTCTATTCTGGGTATTTATCCTATATGGAATGATGACAAATTAAATTTAATTTTAATTTCTATAGGAATAATTTTTTTGATTTTAGGTATAAGGAATTCTAATATTCTTACCTCACCAAATAAATACTGGATAAAGTTTGGGCTAGTATTAGGGAAGCTTATTTCACCAATCATAATGTTTATAATCTATTTCCTTTTATTATTTCCAATAAGTCTTCTTGGTAAATTAGTGGGTAGAGATATTTGTAATACAAGTTATAGCCCTAATATTAAATCATACTGGATCAAAAGAAATGATGACCCACTTGATATGGATGAACAATATTAGATGAATACATTATTTGAATTTTTTAAATTTTTAATTAAAAAAAAAAAATATTGGATATTTCCCATATGTTTAATCTTATTATTTTTTGGTGCCTTAGTTTTTTTGACAGAAGGAACGGCGGTGGCACCTTTTATTTATACGTTATTTTAAACGGAAATTATGTCATATATTCTTGGAATTTCTTGTTATTATCATGATAGTGCAGCTGCTTTAATTAAAGATGGAAAAATAATAGCCGCAGCACAAGAGGAAAGGTTTACGAGGGTAAAGCATGACCCATCTTTTCCCAAAAATGCGATACAATATGTTTTGTCTGAACAAAAAATTCAATTAAAAGATATTGATAATATCATTTTTTATGAAAAACCATTTATAAAATTTGAAAGACTACTTGAAACATATCTAGGATTTGCACCAAAAGGATTTAAATCATTTTGTATTTCAATACCTCTATGGATAAAGGAAAAATTATTTCAAAAAAATCTTATAATTCAAAGTTTAAAAAAAATTGATAACAATTGTGATTTACAAAAAAAAATAAAATTTTCAGAACATCACTTAAGTCATGCTGCTAGTGCTTTTTACCCAAGCCCTTTTGAAGAAGCTATAATATTAACTTTAGATGGGGTAGGTGAATGGGCCACAACCACAGTTGGAATTGGAAAAGGTAATAACATAAAAATTTTAGAAGAAATAAAATTCCCACATTCTCTTGGTCTGCTTTATTCATCTTTTACCTATTATTTAGGATTTAAAGTTAATAGTGGAGAATATAAAGTTATGGGTTTAGCACCTTACGGCTCTCCCAAATATATAGATAAAATATTACAAAATTTAGTTGATATAAAAAGTGACGGTTCATTTAGGTTAAATATGAAATATTTCAACTATCCAACAGGTTTAACTATGGTTAATAAAAATTTTATAAATTTATTTAAAAAAGAAAAAAGAGTATCTGAAACTGAAAATATAGAGCAGTTTCATATGGATATTGCATCTAGCATTCAGCATGTAACAGAATTAATTATATTAAAAATAACTAAATTTTTAGGGGAAAAATATAAAATTAAAAATTTATGTATGGCCGGTGGTGTAGCCTTAAATTGTGTTGCTAATGGAAAAATTTTAAACAATTCTAATTTTGAGAAACTCTGGATTCAACCTGCATCGGGGGATGCGGGAGGAGCATTAGGTGCAGCACAAGTTTTTTGGTTTAATGATAAAAAAAACCAAAGAAAAATTAATATAGATAACGAAGACTCTATGATGGGATCTTTTTTAGGTCCCAAGTTTAATGAGGAAACTATCGAAAAAAATCTAAAATCTTTAAACGCAACTTACGAAAAAATTAGCGAAAAAGATCTTATTGAAACTGTTGCTAAAGAAATTTCAAAAGAAAAAGCTGTTGGATGGTTCCAAGGTAGAATGGAATTTGGTCCTCGAGCATTAGGTTCGAGATCAATTATTGCAGATCCGAGATCATCAAAAATGCAAAACGATCTAAATTTAAAAATCAAATTTAGAGAATCTTTTAGGCCATTTGCTCCATCAGTATTAAAGGAAAAAAGTTTAGATTATTTTAATTTAAATGACGATAGTCCATACATGTTATTAACCTGTAAAATAAATAAAAAAAAAATATTAAATAGTAATACGGATATTTTAACTGGTTTTGATAAACTTGGTGAAAAAAGATCAACAATACCTGCTGTAACCCATGTAGATTATTCTGCGAGAGTACAAACCGTAGATGCAAAAACGAATCCTAAGTTTCATGCATTACTTTCAGAATTTAATAAAATTACTGGCTGCCCTGTTCTTATAAATACATCATTTAATATTAGAGGTGAACCAATAGTTTGTAGTATTGAGGACTCATTTAATTGTTTTATGGGAACAAATTTAGATATTTTGGTTATTGAAAACTTTATTCTTTATAAAGATGGTCAAAAAAAAAGTGTTAATTTAAACTATAAAAAAAAATTTAATTTAGATTAAAAAATATTTTTAACAATTAAATCTGAAATTTTTTTATATCCTTCTTCATTATAATGATTTGGTATATAAGGAAAATCTTGTCTATTAATAATTTGACTAGTATCTAGAAAATTGATTTTATTTTTACTTAACATTTTAAAAAAATTTTCTTTTATTTTTTCATATTTTTTTTCATAATCATTAGAAAGATATCTTGCGTATGATGGAAGATACACAATATACAACTCACCTGAGTATGAATTTATATCTTGAATCACTCTTATTAGTATCTTTTCATATAATGCTATTGTTTCATCTATTTCACCTCTATCTATAGTCCTAAATCTTTTATTAGACAGGGACTGATTTGCTTCTCTTAAAAAATTTCTCAAACTTTGTAACTTTAAAAATCTTAAAAAATTATTTTCTTTTTTAATTAATTTTTCATGTCTTTCTAAAAACTTTTTAAAATTTTTATCAATTAAATTTTGTTTTTTTGTCAATTTTTGTGAAAAATCACTCGATAAATAATTTAGTAATATTGAAGACTGTTTTTCATAATTAAGGTTTCTTAGATCATTCCCTTCATAATGAAACCATATAATTTTTTTTGGTTTTAATTGATTTGCATATTCCCGAATTCTTGCTAAATAAAACAAAGGTCCAGATCCCCCGACTCCTAACGCTATAATTTTATTTCCTGTCAATTCTGAAATATTTCCATTTAAACTCTGGTTTGCGTCTACACAATCTCCTTCAACAAATGAGTCGCCAATTAAAATAACATCAACATTATCGTCATTCCATAATTCATCTTGGTTATTAAATCCAAATCGATCACTTTTATAAATTTGCCATTCTTTACTTTCTAAACAATTTACAATTAATGAGTCTGAAATCCCATTTATTGGTAGAAATTTTTTTTTAAGCTCATCGTCATATATTCCGTCAGTTTTGACAAAAAAATGTGGTCTTAAATTCATTGAATAAGCCTTTCTTTCATTGCCATTCTTTTTATTTAAATCGTTAGCTACTTCGTATCTATTTCTTTTATCTATATTCCCTACCTTGTTAATTTCGTTTGTAATATAAAAAATTTTCCTTAAATCAAAACTTAACACAATTGTTTCAAGTATATATGTGGAAAAAAAAATTGAAAAAAATATTAAAATTATATTTTGCTTAATGTTATCTTTAAAAAAAAAGAATATAAAAAAGATGAATATAATAAATCCAAATATAAAATAAAATTGTATATAATGGTGATTTTGGACTCCCAGATAAACAATTTCTGCTTTATAATAAGTATAAACTATCCCCATTAAAGATAAAAGTATTACCAGGATGAAAAAAAAATTTATTTTTTTTAATTTTAGCATTTTAAATAACTTCTACTTATTTTTTTTTAAAATCAACGTAGTCATTGTTGGTCAAAGTAGCTTTTCTTTTATATCTAAAATTTATTAATTTAAGATTTGTATTTGTATTTTTATTTTTATTTACTTAAATAATTAGACTATGATTATTTATCTAATATACGATATTATTTTAACTAATAAAATAGCTTTTAAAAGGCTATTTATCTAATATAAACTCTTTATTAATGAAAAAACTAAACTCATCGCACATAGGTAATATTTTTTATACCGATTTAAAAGCCAAAATAAAAAAAAAATTTTTCTTAGGAGATATTTTAAGTAAATATAGAAAAGAAAAAAAGTTTCTTCTTCAGCTACTAAATAAACTGCTTAAAAGAGAATATATTTTACCAGTTTTAAATAGAATTAACATTGAGACAACATCAATTTGTAATTTAAAATGTGGATTTTGTGCTTATGATAAAAGAGATCTAAATAGTCATCCAAGGACCACAATGTCAAGAGAGCTCTTTCAGAGAAGTATAACGGAAGCATCCAAACTTGGTTATAAGAGAATAGGCCTTACTCCAACAACTGGAGATGCCTTTATGGATAAAGGTTTTATAGAAAAATTAGAAGTAATAGAGGCTGATGATATAATAGATAGTTGCTATTTTTATACAAATTTTATTCCATGTTCAGAGAGTCAAATAGAAAGTTTGTTTTCATTTAAAAAATTTTTTCTTCTGGCAATAAGTATTTATGGAAATGATGAAGAGTCTTTTTGTAAATTCACCAAAGGTAATTCTGTAGGTTATAAAAAATTAGTATCAAATTTAAATTTTTTAAGCAATCTTCTTGATAGTAAAAAGTTACACTTTGAAATCAGAATTAATCAAAGATGCAAAGAAGGATTTTATTTGTCAGAAAATAATAATGAATTGTCTAGAGCAATAAAAAATCTTGCAAAAAAAGATAAGGTTGCAATATCACACACATATACACACATATATGATAATTGGGGAGGAAAAGTTTCTCAAGAAGATGTAAAAGATTTTGGAGTAGATTTGAAAGAAGGTCATTTTCGAAAGATGGGACCCTGTACCATGATATTTTCTAGGTTGAATATAGGTGCCAATGGAACTGTAAATGCATGCCATGTAAGAGATGCAGATTACACTCTTAAAATTGGAAATATAAAAGAAAAATCACTCAAAGAAATCTTATCATCTAAAAATGAGAAATATCTTGAAATAATAAATGCACATAAAAGTGGAAATTTACCAAAAGTTTGTAAATCGTGTGATGTATATAGCAGTATTTATGAATACCCGGGTAGAAGTGATTATGTTTTTGCAAAAACCTATAGCGATCAATCAATTAACTTCAAAGAATTCAGTGCCATGATCGATCAAAGAAAAAAAGAAATTGAAATGAAAAACAATGTCTAATTTAGATACGAATGACTTTTATATAATTGCGGAGATAGGGCACAATCATCAAGGATCATTAGAAAAAGCTAAAGAACTTTTTAATGAAGCTAAAAAAGCAGGTGCCAATGCTGTTAAACTTCAAAAACGTGATAATAAATACCTTTATACAAAAGATTTTTACGACACATTATATGATAACCCAAATAGTTATGGTCGAACGTATGGAGAGCATAGAGAGGCATTGGAATTTAATAAAGAGCAATATTTATCACTAATAGAACATGCAAAAAGTATTGATATAGATTTTTTTGCAACTCCATTTGATCTTAAAAGTGTAGATTTTCTAGAAGATTTAAATATGCCATTTTATAAAATTGCTTCTGCAGATTTAACAAATATTCCTTTGCAAGAATATATTGCCAAAACTAATAAGCCAATTTTTTTGAGCACAGGGGGTGGAAGTTTTGAAGATGTTCAAAGAGCGGTAGATAACATTCTTAAAATAAATAAAAATCTAACAGTTTTGCATTGCACCGCAGCATATCCAGCGCCAATAGAGGATATGAATTTAGCGGTAATTTCGAAATATAAAAAAGAATTTAGTGGATTAAGGGTTGGTTTTTCTGACCATGAAAATGGTATTGATGCAGGAGTGCTTGCATACATGCTTGGAGCCAGAGTTTTTGAGAAGCATTTTACCTTAAACAGAGCCAATAAAGGAACAGATCATTCTTTTTCATTAGAACCAGAAGGTTTAAAAAAATTTGTCAGAAATATTAAACGGATTGATATAATGCTTGGATCTGACAAAAAACATTTACTAGAAAGTGAAAAAAAACCTTTATTCAAAATGAAAAAATCAATTGTTTCAAATAAATTTTTGAAGGTGGGTCATATATTAACCAAAGATGATCTGGATTTTAAATCACCTGGTGGTGGTATGGAACCTTATGAATATACTAAAATTTTAGGAAAAAAGATATTAAATGATCTTGAAGAAGAGACAATAATTTTGCCAGAGTACTTAGATTTGTAATTCAATGAAAAAAAAACATATTTGTGTTAATTTTCCAAAATCTAAAAATTTAGGACCCAGAGACTGGGGTAAGGAAATATTATTAGCCTTGGTACCAAAAAAATACTCTTTCAAATTAATAGAATTAAAAAAGAATAAGAAAGGTGGTTTACAATACCATCATAAAAAAAATGAGTGTGGTTATTTAATAAAAGGCAAATTAAAAGTAATTTTTGATAATGGCAAAGGTCAACTAAAATCTAAAATATTAAAAGTTGGAGAATGTTTTCATTTTCCTCCTGGTTCAGTTCATCAAGAGGAAGCACTTTTAGATTGTCAAATTATTGAAGTATCAACTCCTCATTTTAATGACAGAGTTAGAGTAGAAAAAAGATATGGAATTAGGGAAAAAACAGGTGGTCTACCTTCAACAAAAAGAAATGAAGTCAGGTTAAAATAATTTTGTGTGAGAGATATAAATAAAAAAATAATTGCTTTAATACCCGCAAGATCTGGATCTGAAAGAATTAAGAATAAAAATATTAAGATTTTAGGTACACTACCCTTGATTGCTCACACTATTGGATCAGCCATAAAAAGTAAAATTTTCGATAAAATAATAGTTTCTACTGACTCTAAAAAATATGCTTCATTATCAAAAAAATTTGGTGCAGATATTCCTTTTTTAAGACCAAAGAATATCTCTAAATCAAACTCCACCGATTATCAATGGGTGAATTTTACAATTCAAAAATTATTAAAAGATGAGAATATACAATATACTCATTTTTTTATCTTAAGGCCTACCAGTCCATTTAGAACTTCAAAAACAATAATTAGAGCATGGAATTTATTTAATAAGATTGAAAACGCAGAATCATTAAGGGCAGTCGAGATTTGTAAACAACATCCATATAAAATGTGGACTAAAAACAAAAACTTTATTAATCCCTTATTTTCTAAAAAAGAATTTCAACAACCTTTCTATAATATGCAATTTAAAAGTTTACCGAAAATTTATATTCAAAATGCAAGTTTAGAAATTTCAAAAATTTCTGTATTAAATAACTACAAAACTATCACAGGAAAAAAAATTATACCTTTTTTTACTAAAGATTATGAGGGATTTGATATAAACTTAAATTATGATTTTAAGTATGCTCAATATTTAATAAAAAGTAAAAAAGTAAAATTAAATCTTTAGGTTTTAAAAGCCGTGAATTTCTTTATTGAGTTTTTTGTCACTATACTTGTAGATATTTAACCCAGGTTGAAAATCTTTAGATATCATATTGTGATATCTGCAAATTGTAGACATTCTAAATACTTGACTATAGTTGCCACCACTTCTATGGATCATATCCATATTCATTACTAAAAGATCTCCTTGTTTCATTTCAAATCTTTTGATTTTAAATTTATTTGTAACATTTTTAGGGATCTTTCTTTGTAATGAGGAATAATTCAATTCCCTACTTTTTTTAACTTTTAAAGAACCTAATTTATGTGAATTTTCTAAAAATTCTAAAGGACCCATTTCAAAAGTTAAATTTGTTAAAGCTGCCCAGCAATTAATACCATTATAACCAGATTTATTTTGCTTAAAATAAGCAGAATCTTGATGCCAATCTAGTTTATTTCTAATATCTATGGGTGAGTCAATCCTTAGAAGCAAATCTGTTGCAGATATATCAGATTTTTTACACCCCATAAGTATTTCGATCATTTGAAGTGTTTTATCATCTGTCCAGAAATTGTTTAAAGCTGTAGATGTTTGTAAAGTATCAAAAAAATAAGAAAATTTTTTAGGGCTTTTTTTTCTTAATATTGTTAGTTGTTTATTAAGCTCAAGACTGTTTAAGGGTTTAGAATTTTTTTTTTTAGTATATTTGGAAAGATTTGAAATAATGGTTTTTTGTATATTGTTAAACAATATTTTGCTTAGCGAATTTTTAATTAATAGATAACCATGTTTTTTGTAGTGGTTAATATACTTTTTTGGATTTTGTTTAAAAATTTTAGCTTTTACAATCATTTACACAAAATAAGACTTATATTTTTTTAAAATTTAATCAATAAACAAATTTTCTGTTTGATATAAATCAATTTTAATAGTATTTGAGCCTAGTTGCCAAATTATGTCTCATAAAAATATAAATTTTAATGAAATTTTAGCTTACAAAGAAATAAGTTCAAAAAAAAAGGTTAAGAAGGCAAATTTTACAAGTCTACAAAAAATTGTCAAAAGATGTTCCGACCCTATTTTTGAAGACCTTAAGGTTTACTTAGTACTTACTTTAAAATGGCATTTTGATTATTTGGCAAAAACAAGAAAAGATCCAAGTGAACTTAATACTACTCTTGAATTTTGGCAGAATATTTTTTTTATTTTTTCAGAATTAAAAAAAAATGGATGGATAAGTTCTTCTAAAAAAATAAAAAATAAAAAAGATATTTGGAAAATTACCCGTCATGCTTTTAATTTTATGTGGCCAAAAAATACTGATCAAAAAAATTTTTTAGCATCTAGTTATTTGGCCAAGTTAAGAATGAAGCAAATAATTTCAAAAATAACAAAAAATAAAAACTATTTTAAAGATAAGGTTATTTTAGATAGTGGGTGTGGACCAGGTAGATACATAGATTATATGATAAAATATAAACCAAAAAAAATAATTGGTATAGATAGTGGTAAAAATATAATTTTAAATAATAAAAAAAAATTTAAAAAACTTAAGAATGTCGAATTTTTACATTCAAAATTTGATACCATTAAACTTAAATCTTCATCTATAGATTTTTTAATTTCAGCGGGTGTATTGCATCATACGAAAACACCCATGAATAAGTTAATAAAGGAACATGCGAGAATAATCAAAAAAGATGGATATTTTTTTGTATTTATAGCCGGATCTGGTGGGCAAGAATTAGATCTGTGGAAGTTTTGTAGGCGAATAATGATTGATGTGGAAATTGATTATGCTTTTAAAGCACTCAACAATAAAATTTCACCATTAAGACTTCAAGGTTATTTGGATCATAGTTATGGTGAGTACAAATCTACAAACAGAAAAGAATTTGAGAAAATGTTAAAAGGTAATTTTCGAATGATAAAAAAAATTGATGGTATTAGAGGAGCTGATGTAACAATTAAAACATTTAAAAACGATAAATATTTTAAAAAACGATTTGGAAGTGGAAATTTAAGATATTTATGTAAAAAATAATCAATGAGAAGTTTTTTTAAAATAATTGTTAACTATTTTTTAAAATTTGTTAATCTTGAAGTTTCTAGAAAACTACCATTTAAAAAAATTTCATTTGATGAAATACATTTATATTTAAACAATAAAAAAAATAATGTGATTTTTGATGTTGGTGCTAGTACAGGACAATCAGTTGATAGATTTAAAAATTTATTCCCAGACTCATTTATCCATTCTTTTGAACCCATTAAAGAAGATTTTGAAACACTAAAAAAAAAATATGGAAATGATAAAACAATTAAGTTAAATGATTTTGCACTTGGTGAAAGAAAAGATAGTAAAAAATTATACATTACTGCTAAATCAGATTGTTCAAGTTTTAATAAAGTAAATATGGAGTCGAAATGGCTAAAAATAAGAAGTGGAAAACTTAAAATTTCACCTGAGCAATTTACAGTTAAAACACAGAGCACAGAAGTTACTACGATTGATGAATATGTAAATTTACATAATATTGATAAGATAGATTTATTGAAAATTGATACACAAGGTACTGAAGATAAAGTTTTAGAAGGTGCCGAAGATTGTTTAAAAAAAAATTTAATAAGAAATATTGAAACTGAAATTTGTTTTTCAGATCAATATGAACGTAGACTTTCATTTTATGAAATTGAAAAACATCTACATATAAACAATTATAGACTTTATGGTATTAGAAATGATGGATTTCGAAATTTAAAAGAAGGCTTTATTTTTTTTATGGACGTCATATATACTTGTGATTCAATATAGGGAATGAAATTTTTTAAATATAATATTAAAAAAATATTAAAAAATTCAAATCTTGCTTATAAACATTTAATAAATTGGAATTCAATTTTAAGTGGTGAAAATAAAGTTCTTTATGAGCAATTTCAAAAAAAATTAAACAATGAAAATGCTGTATTAATTTCAACTACAACAGGTGGTCATTTAGTAAGCTCTCATTTTGATACAATTTTAGCTTCTGCATTAATCAAAAATGGAGTTAATGTTGAGTTTTTGTTATGTGACGCAAGTTTAGATGCTTGTCAACAATCTACAAGTCACCTTATACCTGAAAAAGATTTTAGTAAATATGGCCCAAAAAGTCTTTGTGATTCATGTTTTCATAGTGGACTTTTGGTATATGAGAAAATGGGCATTAAAGTAAATAAGTTAGGAAGCTTTATCTCTTTTCAGGAAAAAAATGATATAGAAAATGCATTAAGAGAATTAAGTTATAGCGAATTATTAAAATATAAAGATGATGAAATTGATTTAACCGAAGATGCTTTATCTGGAGCATTAAGATATTATGCGGTTGGAACTTTAGATGCAGAAGAAGAAAAAGAAAAAATTTTAAGAAGATACTTGAAGTCAGCTATTATTACAAAAAAAGCTTTTTCAAATTTAATAAAAGAAAAAACATTTTCAACTGTAGTTTTAAATCATGGAATTTATGTTCCACAGGGTACTATAAGCAAAACAGCAAAATTAAATAATTTAAACGTTGTTTGCTATCAACCATCTTATAAAACAAATTGTTTTACTTTGAGTCATGACACAACTTATCATTTAACAATGATGGATGAACCGGTATCTTATTGGGAGAATATAGAGTGGAATGATAAGTTAAATGATCGTTTAACAAAATATTTATATTCTAGAAGATTTGGTAAAAATGACTGGGAATATTATTTTAGAAAACCTGAATTTAATATAGAAGAAAAATTTATAAAATATGGATTAGACACACGTAAACCAATTGTAGGCATGTTAACAAATATTATATGGGATGCTTTATTGACATATCCTAATAATATTTTTGATAATATGCTTGAATGGATATTTAAAACTATAGATTATTTCAAATCAAGACCAGATTTGCAATTGGCTATAAGAGTTCATCCAGCTGAAGTTAATTCCGATAGAATTTCAAAACAAAAAGTACTAGATGAAATTAAAAAGAAATTTATTGATCTTCCAAAAAATATAATTGTTATAGACTCTGATGACAATCTTAGTACATATGCATTTGCAGATATTTGTGACTCAATCATAATTTACTCAACTAAAATGGGAATGGAGTTTTCACCACTAGGTATTCCTGTAATTTGTGCAGGTGAATCTTATGTGAAAAATAAAGGAATTACGTTTGATCCTAAAAATCAAATTGAATATTTTAATATTCTTAAAAATTTACCCATGAAAAAGAAATTATCTGACGATATAATTTTAAGAGCAAAAAAATATGCGTATCATTTTTTTTTTAGAAGATCTATACCAATCTCAAGTATAACTCATAAGCCACATCATTGGCCACCTTTTACTCTTGACAAAAACGGTTTTAAACAAATTTTAGATAGTAAAGATAAAGGTTTGGAACAAATTTGTAATTCCATAAAAAGTAAAAAACCTTTTATTTTTGAGGATGAAAAATATTAAGACTTAATAAAGATTATTTCTTTTAATTTCTTTATTTTTTATGATTTTTGTTTTTACTTTCTTTTTTAAAATTTGATTAATATTTTTTATTTTTAAATTTGTTTCTGGTCTTCTTATTATTAATTTTTTTAATGTTATAGTCTCATCTTTTGCCAATGTTTGACTTGAATAAATGCCTTTTCTGAAAAGTTTACTAAATTTTTTCTCCTTATTAGAGGGCTTTATTCTTCCAGAGCCCATCATAATCTGGGAATTTTTTGAGAATTTCACTAAATCGAGAAGACCTTTAAAATCTGCAGATAATTTATGATCGCCATAATTTAAATTTTTATTATAAGTAAAGTGTTTTTCAATTGTTTTTGCACCCATTAACATTGCAATCTTACAAGCATCATTTCCAATTGAATGATCAGAATAACCAACCTCTTTCTTATATATTTTTTTTAGAGATAATATTCTATTTAAATTAATTTCATTATCTGAACATGGATACATAGAAACACAATGTAAAAGTTCTACTTGATTTTTTTTCAAAATTTTTAGCGCATCATATATTTCATTCTTATCAGCCATACCTAAAGAAAGAATAATTTTTTTTTTAGTATTTGATATTTTTTTTAAAAGTTCAAGGTTAGTAACTTCTGAAGAAGCAATTTTTATTTTTTTTAGGTTTAATTTTTTAGATATGTTTAAACTTGACTCATCAAAAATTGAACAAATAAAATCAATCTTAACCTTTCTTGAAAGATTCTTTAGTTCAATCAATTGATTTTCATTTAGTTTTAATTTTTCGAAGAAATTAAAAACCTTTGTTTTTGGAGCTGCCAATGAAGTGGTCTTAAATATTTGAAATTTTACTGCGGAAGCACCAGCTTTTTTTGCTTGCTTAATTAAATTTTTAGCAATCGAAATTTTTCCATCATGATTTATACCTATTTCAGCAATTATGTAAGGTTTGCTAATATTATTTTTCATTTTCTAAAATAGTTTTTATTATAATTTTACTAATTCTTTTGATGTCAAGTGATGTCAAATCATTATGAAATGGCAATGATAAAATTCTATCATAAATATAATTTGTATTTGGTATTTTCTGATCTTTAAATTTTTTTTTATAAAAACTAAATTTATGACATGGTATATAGTGCACACTAGTAAAAATATTTTTTTCTTTCAATATTTTAATAAAATCATTTCTATTTATTTTTAATCTTTCAATGTTAACTAAAATAGGAAATATATAATTTGATGTTTGAACATTTTTTTGTATCTTTTGAACAGAAATTAATTTTTTCTTTAAAAGAGGAGATAAATTATTCATATATGAGTTTCTTAAAACTTCTCTTGTTTTAATTATTTTATCAATTCTTTTTACCTGATTTATGACTAATGAAGATTGTAAATCAGTAAAATTATATTTAAATCCAGGTTCTTTTAAATCATATTCCCACGTATTTTTTTCGTTAGCTCTTGACCAGGCCTCTCTTGTAATGCCCATAGAAACTAAGTTTTTAATTTTTTTAGCTAATTTATTGTTATAAGTTGTAATTATTCCACCTTCTGCTGCGGTTATTATCTTATTTGAATATAAGCTAAAAATTGAAACGGTGTCTTTATATGAGCCACAAAATTTTTTATTTATTTTTGAACCTAAAGCTGTAGCTGCATCTTCTACTATTTTAATTTTTTTGTTTTTTAAATATGATTTTAAAATATTAATATCAATTGGATTTCCCCCATAGTGAGTAGGAAGAATAAATTTTGTATTTTTACTCAGTTTTTTTTGGATATCACTGTTTGATATATTAAAATCATCTAGATTGATGTCACAAAGCCTAATTTTAGCACCAAGATGAAATAGAGTGTTAATTGTTGAAATGAAAGTAAATGGACTAGTAAGTACTTCATCTCCTTTTTTAAAACCGTTTGCAATTAATGAAGCATGAATTCCATTAGTACATGAATTAGATAAAATTACATTTTTAAAACCAAATTTTTTTTTAATTAATTTTTCAAGTTCAATTGATTTTTTTCCATAAGCTAACCATCCACTCTTTAAATTTTTAACCACAGATTTAATATCGTTATTATTTATATTTACAGATGATAGATTGTATTTTTTCACTTAAAATTGATCTATATTTAGGTAATTAATATATTTTTTATTTGTATAGTCGAACTTTTTTTTCTTTTTAAGAAAATCTATCATCTCATCAATTCCATCCTCAAGTTTTCTTTTTGGTTTAAAAATACCAGCCTTAATTGCCTTTGATGAGTCTACTTGATAATTTCTTTTATCAGGATTGTTAACTAAAGTTTTAATTTTTAATTTTTTAATTATTTTTTTTAAGTAATCTGAAATTGATGAAATTTTCATATTAAAAGATGATATATTAAAAATTTCTCCTGAACATTTTTTAAAATTTTTATTTATAATTATATTTATAGTGTTAGCTACATCATAAACATGAACAAATGGCCTCCATTGATTACCACCGTTAATAGTAATTTTTTTATTTTTGAGAGCATTTGCTGTTAATATGTTAATTACCAAATCAAATCTTGGTCTATATGAAATTCCAAAAACAGTTCCTAATCTTAATATGCAGGGTTTAAAATTTTTCGATTTAGCTTCCAAAATAGCTTTTTCACAAAAAATTTTTAATTTAGCATAAATAGATTGTGGATTTAAAAAACTTTGCTCAACTAGATCTCCAGATTTAGTTTGAGCTCCATAAACAGAGCATGAGGAAACATATAAAAAATTGTTTACACCCAAATCTTTACAAATATTGCAAATATTTTTTGTAGCTAGATAATTTATTGAATAAGTAAGATCTGGATCAATATTACACATTGGGTCACCAACTAATTCTCCTAAATGAACAACAGCATCTACTTCTTTGATCGCCATATATAAGGCTGCAATATCTCTTGTATCTGACTTGATAATTTCTAGATTTTTATTTGTTCTAATTTTAGCCAAGCTATCATATGAATAAATAAATTTATCAAATACTACTGTTTTATAATTATTTTTAATTAAAATTTCTGTTAACAAACTTCCTATATATCCGGCCCCACCAATAATTAAAATTTTTTTTGTATTTTTTTTTGGTCTAACTGAATTTTTATCTGAGATAAGACGCATCTCATCACAAATTAATAAGTCTTTTAATTTATATTTTTTATCAATTATTGGAATAATTTGCGGGTGCTTGTTTTGAAACTCTGGATTGGATAGCAAATTAATTTTATTTTCATCTGTAAACTTATCTTTTATTAAAATAGGATTTTTATTATACTTATCGCCAATCTTATCTTTAATGTTAAATCCCTGAATTATTAAATTTCGAATATCAGCCTCAGCTATTATACCAAGCATTTTATTTGAAGAGTTCACAACAATTGCTTCACCAATATGATTTTTTTTAAAAAGATTTAGGCAATTTATTAAAGAGGCTTTGTTGTTGATACAAAAATTATTTAATTTCATAAAGAGGAATTAATGCTAAAAAATATACGTGAAAGCAAGAAAAAAATATTTTTTTATCAGAGTTTGTGCAGATAGCGGATTGAATTATGGAATGGGTCATGTTGTTAGAACAGTACGAATCTTAAATTCAATTTTAAAATATAATAAAAAAAAATTCAGAATCGTCTTTATTATAAATGATAATGCAATATGTGAAAATTACATAAAGCAAAATTTATCATCCAAAAAAAAAATTAAAATTATTAAACTAAAGAATATTTCTCAAATTGATGATTTTAAGCATACAATAGAAAGTGATAGTATATTGTATGTTGATAATTTGGGAAAAGACACAAAATTAATTAATTGTTTTAAAAAAAAGGGAGTATCGAAGTTTATATCTTTAGATGATGTAATAAATAAGTTAACTTCTAAAAGTCTTATCATTAATTCAATTTATTGCTTGAAGAAAAAACTTCTTAAAAAAAACTATCCAAAAAATATTAAAATTAATCAATCCTTAAAATTTTTGACACTTAAAAGTGAATTTTATAAACCTTTGCCCAAAATAAAGAAAATTGAAAGAATAAAAAAAGTAACAATATGTACTGGTGGTGCTGATTATTTTAATCTTACTGAAACTATTCTAAGAAAAATTAAATTCAATAAACAAATCAAAATTAATTTAATAATTGGTGAAGCAAATTTTAATTTTAAAAAAAAATATCAAAACAGACTAAACTTTAAAAATATAAGAATAATTAAAAAAAAAAAACAATATTCGAAAGTACTTAGTAGATGCAAATTTAGTAATATGTACTGGGGGAACTATGATGTTCGAGGCACTTACTTGTAAAAAATTGACGGCAGTTATAAAAAATTATGATCATCAAAAATATGCTATTAAATATTTTGATAAAAAAAATTGTATTTTTAATCTAGGTGAAAGAAAAAAAATTAAAATTAATTTAATAAATAAACTTTTTAGTGAAAGTTATGAAAATCTTAGACCTATATTAAAAAATATACCTAATGAACTAGATGGTTCAGGCTCATTGAGGGTGATAAGATTAATTAAAGGTTTTATAAAATAATTAATGATTTTAAAAAAGAAAGATATTTGGTTAACAAAATTATTAAAAAAAAACTGCTATGAAATATGTAAGCTGATTCCAGCAAATAAACTTAAAACAAAATCCTTTTATACATATAGATCAATAAAAAAAATAAAAGACAATAAAAATTATAATTTAGTAGTTACTGGGATACAATTATTTTTAAAAAAAAAAACTTTAAGAAATAATGTAAATTTTGATAATGTAACTCAATTGAAGTCTTTAAGAAAATTCAAAGACTCATTGTTTACGCTGGTTAAAAATAATTTTTTTTATTCAAGATTTGGTTCTGATAAATTAATTTCAAAAAAATTAGTTAATAAAATTTACTATCAATGGCTAGCTGACTCTATAAAAAAAAAAAAAGAATTTTATTGTATTATGAATTCAAGCAACAAGATTATTAGTTGTATTATAGTTAAAAAGAATAATAGGAAAATTATAATAGATCTAACGGTAAGTAACAAAAGGTATCAGGGAAGAGGTTTTTCAAAAGAAATTCTAAACCATATAATAAGCAAATATACTCAAAAAGACATAATTGTTGGTACAGAACTAAAAAATCTGCCCGCACTAAGGCTTTACAAAAAATTTGGATTTAAACAAATGGAGAAAAAATTTGTATATCATTTACACACATGAAAAAACTAGAAAATAAAAAATTTGACTACAGCGTAATTATAGAAGCCAGAATGAACTCTTCAAGACTGCCTGGCAAAATGATGAAAAAAATTTTAAACAAACCAATTATTGATTATTTAATTGATAGGTTAAAATTAATTAAAGAAGTAGATCAAATAATTATAGCAACTACAAAAAATAAAAAAGATAATTTAATAGTTAATTTTGCAAAAAAAAAAAATATAAATTTTTACAGAGGTAGTGAAAATAATGTTTTACAGAGAGTTGTAAGAGCAAGTGAAAAATATCAAGTTAAAAATATTGTTAGTATTTGTGGTGATAACCCAATTTTAGATCCAAATATAATTGCTGACATGATAAAGTTTCATAAAAAATATAAATATGACTGTGTAACTAACAGTTTTGTAAAATCATTTCCAAGAGGCATGGATGCAGTTATTGTTAAACAAAAGTTGTTACAAATATCTTTAAAATATGGATCTTCAAAACTATATAAGGAGCATGTAACTTTATATACAAATCATAATCAAAAAAAATTTAAAGTAAAAAATTATATGTCTAGTAAACCTACATATTGGCCAGAATTATCTGTTAGTTTAGATGAAATAGCTGATTTTAAACTCATTAAAAATATAATTGAGTATTTCGTAAAAAAAAAAATTAGATCCTTTGGGTGCAAGGAAATTGTAAATCTTTTGAAATATAAAAAAAAAAAATTGGATTAAAATCAACCAAAAAGTAAAAAGAAAAAGCTAATTTTATGAAAACAATTGTTGCAAGCGATGCTGGTGCCGCAGAAATTTTGAGCTTTTTTGCAAAAAAAAACAAAAATGAATATAATTATTTATTAAAAGGAACTGCTAAAAAAATTTTTAAAAAGAATTTAGGAAAATATAAAACAATTTCCTTGAAGGAAAGTTTGAAAAAGACCAAACTTTATATTTGTGGAACAGGATGGCAGTCAGATATTCATATACAAATTATAAAGGCAACAAGATACAAGGATATAAAGGTTATAGCTTATTTAGATCACTGGGTAAATTATAAAAATCGTTTTTTGAAAAATAATAAATATTATTTACCAGATGAAATTTGGGTAGGAGATGAAGTGGCTTATAAAATTGCAAAAAAAATATTTAGTATAAAAGTAAAAAAAAAAATTAATTATTATGTAAATCATATAAAAAAAAATTTTAAAGATAAGTCTGTAAAAAAAAAAGATTTATCAAAAAATATCAATATACTTTATGTAACTGAACCAACATCTAAAGTAAAAGATAAGTGGAAAATAAATAAATATGATTATGATGAATTTTCAAGTTTAATTTTTTTTTTAGACAAAATAAAATTTGTATATAAAGATTTTAAAATTCGACTAAAGACACATCCATCAGAAAATTTGAAAAAATATAATAATATTTTAAAAAAATATGATTATAATATTGAAGTGTGTAACTCAACAAACTTATTAAATGAAATTAAAAATTCAGAAGTAGTTGTTGGGTGCAATACTTTAGCTTTACATATTGCTTTGGTGGTCAAAAAAGATGTGTTATGTAGTATTCCCACAAAACAAAAAAGCTTACTTCCATTTAAACAAATAAAATACTTAAGAAATTTGATGTGATAAAAAATTCTGTTTATTCATGTTTGTTAATTGGTTTGGGAAATATAGGATTCAAATATGACAAGGGTTTAAAAAATAAAAAAAAATTTTTATCTCATGCCAAAGCTATATTTCATAATAAAAACTTAAAACTTGTTGGGGGTGTTGATAAAAATATTCAAAATATTAATTTATTTAAAAAGATTTATAAAGTTGATACTTTTATTAACTTGCACACAGCTTTAAAGAAGAAACCAGATATAGCGATAGTTGCAACTTCAACAGAAACACACTTACAAATCATTAAAATACTCCTTACTAAAAAAAGCATCAAAACTATAATTTGTGAAAAACCATTTGGTTTCGATTATAGAGAATTAAATAAAATTTTAAAAAAATGTAAAAATAAAAATATTAATTTATTTGTTAATTATATCAGAATTTCTGATCCATCAACAATACAAATTAAAAATATTATACAAAAATTTACAAAAAAAAATAATGCAATTTGTGAAGTTTATTATACGAAAGGTTTTTATAATAATTGTTCACATTTTTTAAATTTAGTTGAATTTTGGTTTGGAGATTTTAATAAAATAATTACTACAAAAAAAATCAAAAAAATTAATTTTTATGATTTTAAATTATATTGTGAAATAATATTTAATAAAACTAAGGTAAAATTTACTCCTTTAGAAAATGACAATTTAAAAGATTTTTTAAAAATTACATTAAAAAATAAAATTATCTATTATTTATCAGGTGGAAAAAGCATTTATATCAAAAGTCTAGGAACAAAAAAAAACAAAGGATTTGATAAAAAAATTGAAATTAAAAATAATATGAAAATATATCAAAAGAATTTTTACTATCAATTAATTGCTTTTTTGAATAATAAAAAATATAGGTTGTGTTCGGGGTCACAAGCCTTAAAGACATTAAAAATTATGAATTATATAACAAAAAGTATATATGAAAAAAAATAAACTTTTTATTTATGGTGGCAAAAAAACCTTAACCAAAAAATTTGCTAGATATAACTCCATTGGAAAAGAAGAGTTACAGGCAGCTTCAAAAGTAGTTAAAACTGGAATTCTATCTGATTTTGTAGGAGCAAACTCCAAAGGATTTTATGGTGGAAAATATGTTAAAAAATTTGAACGAAAATGTGAAAAATTTTTCAACGTAAAGTATGCTGTTTCTGTAAACTCATGGACATCAGGTTTAATTGCATCTGTTGGAGCATTAAACATAGAACCAGGTGATGAAATTATCCTATCTCCTTGGACTATGTCAGCTTGCGCAATGTCTATACTTCACTGGAATGCAATTCCAGTTTTTGCAGATATTGAAGACAAAACTTTTAATCTTGATCCAAAATCTGTGATTAAAAATATCACCAATAAAACAAAGGCTATAATGTCAATTGATATTTTTGGACACCCACATAATTTCAAGGAAATTAAAAAAATTGCAAAAAAATATAATTTAAAAATTATTACTGATGCAGCTCAGGCACCTTATACTTTCTATAAAAATAAGTTCGCGGGAACTTTAGGAGACGTTGGTGGCTTTAGTTTAAATTATCACAAACATATTCATACCGGCGAAGGTGGGATTGTAGTCACTAATAATAAAAGAATTTATGAAAAACTATTATTGATAAGAAATCATGGGGAATCGGTTATTCAATCAAATGATAAAAAAAATTTAGTAAATATAATTGGATATAATTTTAGGTTAGGTGAAATTGAATCTGCAATAGGTATAGAGCAACTAAAAAAACTTAGAAAAAAAGTAATTAGAAGGCAAAAAATAGCAAAAATTTTAAATTCAGGATTAAGTAAGCTTAAGGGTTTAAGAACTCCTATTGTTGAAAAAAATTCAACTCATGCTTATTACGTATATCCATTAATTCTTAATACAGAAATAATTAAAGTGAAAAGAGAAAAGTTAATTAATGTTTTAAAAAAAGAAGGACTAGATGGAATTTTGGGAGGGTATCAAAATTTACATTTACTACCAATTTTTCAAAGAAAAATTGCATACGGCTCTAAAGGTTTTCCGTGGAGGCAAAATCAGAAATTAAGCAAAATTAGATATGCAAGGGGAATTTGCCCTGTTGCTGAAAAATTACATGCAGAAACATTTATTGGATTTGCAATGTGTCTATATGAGTTATCTGATAAAGAAGTTTACTCTATTATTAATGTTTTTAAAAAAGTCTGGAACAATTTAGATAAAATATAATTAATTTTATGATTAATAAAATTCATATTTTTTTAAGAAGAATACATTGGTTTTTTAAATTTCTAAATTGGGCAAAAAATTTTAAAGATTACAAAAATATAAAAAAGAAAGATATTATTTTAGTTGAACTCTTTCCATTTTATCCGTCACATATAAACTTTCTATATTTTGCAACCTTTTTATCAAAAAAACATAAAGCTAAAATTGTATCTTTCTACCCACATCCATACAATTTTTTTGTAAAAATAATTAAATATATAATTTTAATTCCACATAAAATTATACATAAATCATACGGCTCAGATAAATTGCTTTTTTATAATTTTTACCAAAAACAAGAAAATAAAATTAAAATTTTTGCTGAAAAGAAATATGATAAAATAAAATCTAAAAAAGAACTATTATTCTTTAAAATAGATAAAGTTAGAATAGGAGATTTAATTTATGACGATTATCTTACTAAATATAAAAAACCTACAATCAAATTAAACTCAAATGATTTAAAAAAACATTTTATTAAAGGTGTTCTTCTATTTTTTTATTGGAATAATTATTTTAAAAATAATAAAGTTAAATCTATTATCGCAAGTCACCCAACATATTATACAGCCATGTCTACGAGAATTGGTCTGAGTAAAAATATTGAATGTTTTCAAGTAAATCCCACCCAATCAATAAGACTGAGTAAAAAAAATTATTTAAAAAATTTTGAATGTTATTTTCTTAAAAAGAAATTTAAAAACTATAAAAAAACTTTGCAAAAAAAATATTATAAAGAATCACAAAAATTATTAAACTATAGATTTGAAGGAAATGAAACTATTGATAAAATGATTAATGCTCCTGCAAAACATATGTTTGAAAAAGGAATTAAAATAAAAAAAAATAAAACCTCAAAAAAAATAAAAGTTTTAGTCGCATTACATAGTTTTGATGATAGTCCGCATTGTTTTGGAGATTTCATTTTTGATGATTTTTATGAGTGGTTAGAGTTTCTAGGTAAAAAAACAAACCAATATGATTATGAGTGGTTGTTAAAGATACATCCCTCACAGTATGATGCTAATATTGAAACAATTAAGTTTTTTGTAAATAAATATCCAAAATTTAATCTATTACCAATAAATACAACGCATACCCAACTATTATCTTCTGGAGTAAAATGTGTTTTAACAGTTTACGGTAGTATAGGATTTGAGTATGCTTACTATGGTATTCCGGTGATTAATTGTTCTGAATGTTATCCAGGTGTATCCTACAGCTTTAACTTAAATGCAAAAAATAAAATACATTATAATAAACTTATTTCTTCCATTCCAAAATTGAAATTAAAGATTAAAAAAAAGGAGATAGTTGAATATTATTTTATGAGGTTTTTGAATAATTTTATATTTTGGAAAGATTTTGCAGATGTTTGGGAAAAACTTAAAAAGTATAACTTAGGTAAATTTTCAGGTCATAATGATCCGTTGGTATATAAATTTTGGCTTGAACAATTAGATTCTAAAAGAAATTCTTATCTTTTTAAATCATTGGATAAATTTTATAAATCAAAAGATATGAAAATGACAAGGGAACATGCACCTTATGCCTTCGACAAAAATTTTATTTGGCTTAATAAAAAAACATCAAAGTAAAAAGATTTTATCTGATGAATCTATATATAAAAATTTGGGAAATTCTCGATAATTCATATAAAAAAAGAGCATTGGTATTGCTGTTACTAATGCTTATAGGTGTTTTTTTAGAAACATTATCAATTGGTTTGATTATCCCCCTAGTATCCATAATTTTAGATAGTCAAAACAATTTTAGCTATGAATATATTGAAAATTTATTAAACGCGATTGGACTAGAGAATAAAGAGTCATTACTAATTTTTGGTATTATAATCTTCTTTATAGCTTTTTTTATTAAGATTATTTTTTTGATTTTTATTTCTTATACACAAAACAAATTCACATATCAATTACAGGCTAAATTAGCTCATAAACTATTTCTTAATTATTTAAAAAAAAACTACGACTTCCATTTAAAAAATAACTCTTCTGAATTAATCCGAAATATTGCATCTGAAGTAAATCTATTTTGTACTAATGTATTATTGGCAACTGCTATTCTTACTTTAGAGTGTCTGGTGTCAATTTCTTTACTTATTTTTCTTGTAATTTTCGAACCACTTGGAGCTTTTTTTATCTTTATTCTTTTTGTTATGTCTGGATTAATATTTTTACTCTTTTTGAAAAGGAGACTTCAAAATCTTGGTGAAAATAGACAGATCTTAGCTAAATATAATCTTCAAAGTTTAATGCAGGGTTTTGAAGGGATTAAAGAAATTAAATTTCTAAATATTGAGAATAAGTTTTCAGATTATTTTAAAAAAACTATATTTGAAACAAGTAAGGTTAATTATATTTATGGTACAATAATGAGTTTACCAAGATTTTCGCTTGAACTTCTTACAATTTGTTCAATAAGTATTTTAATTGTAACTTTGAAAATACAGGCTTTACCAAATGATGTTATAATTGGTGTTGTTGCTGTGTTTGGTGCCGCTTCATTTAGAATACTACCTTCCGCAACAAGAATAATGGGCGCCATACAAAATATAAAATATGGTAAGCCAACACTTAAAATATTAAAAGATCAATTAAAAACTGAGACATATGAAAAAAATGAAATTAATTTTGATAAAGATGAGCTAAAATTTGATGAAAAAATAACAATTGAAAATGTTTCATTTTATTATGATGAAAAAATTAAAATATTAAATGATATTAACTTTGAGTTTTTTAAAAAAGATAAAATAGGAATTATTGGTACAACAGGTTCAGGAAAATCAACATTTATAGATTTATTTACAGGATTATTAAAAGTTAAATCAGGAGTTATCAAAGTAGATAATAAAAGTATTTTTAATAATTTAAAAAATTGGCAACAAAAAATTGGCTATATATCACAGTCAATCTTTTTGTTAGATGATACTCTAGAAAATAATATTATATTTGGTTCAGAAAAAAACCCTGATAGAGATCTTATCACCAAGGTAATAAAACTTTCTAAACTTGATAATTTAGTAGCAGAATTACCTAATGGTTTAAATACACTTGTTGGAGAAAGAGGCTCAAGAATATCGGGGGGCCAGAAACAAAGAATTGGTATAGCTAGAGCTTTGTATAGAGAAGCTGAAATTTTGATATTAGATGAAGCTACTAGCGCATTAGACTATGAGACAGAAACTTCTATAATGAAAATGATTAATGATGAGTATAAAGATAAAACATTAATAATAGTATCTCACAGAGAAAATACTTTAAAAGTGTGCAATAAAATATTTAAAATAGAAAATGGCATTTTAACAAGTCAATACTGAATTTAAATTATGAATCTTGCAATTATTGGTGGTGGACTATTTGGAATTTCATCCGCTATAAAAATAAAGGAAAAATTTCCAAATTCAAAAGTGGATATATTTGAAAAAAATTCAGATTTTCTAATGGGAGCCTCAGGGAAAAATCAATTTAGATGGCATAGAGGTTATCATTATCCAAGGTCAGAAGATACAATACGTGAATGTTTAGATAGTTATAATGAATTTAACAAATACTTTAAAAAGGCAAAAATTATTTCTGATAATTATTATGCAATTTCTAGAAATAATAGCAAAACTAATTTTATTGATTATTTAAAAGTATTAAAAAAAAATCAACTAGATTTTGAGATTGTAAATAATGAGAATTTTAAGAAAAATATGGTTGATGGGATTGTAAAAGTAAATGAAAGTTTGATTAACATTGATATTGTAAGAAAATTATCAAAAAAATATTTAAAAAACTTAAATGTAAATATTTACTTAAACAATTTTGTAAATTTGACAGCTGAATTCAAAAAACAATATGATTATATTGTTCTGTCAACTTATGAAAATAATAATAGGATATTAAAATTAAAATCTCAAAATAAATATCAGTTAGTTGAAAAGATCATTGTAAAAACCCCAAAGAATTTTAGAAAAAAGAGTTTTGTCGTATTAGATGGTAATTTTATGTGTATTGATCCATATAAAAATTTAAATTTATCAATTCTAGGACATGTAAGACATTCGGTGCACAAAACAATAATAAATAATAATGCGAATTTTGGAAAAAAATTTTCTCAATTAATAAATAATTATTATAATGAAAGAAAAAGTTATTCAAAGTTTCAATTTATTAAAGATGATTTTAATAAATATTTTAATGGCATGGAAAATTTAGAATTTAAATCATCTTTTTATGTCGTAAGGTGCACGAAAAAAAATAAGGAAAAAACAGATGAAAGATTAAGTGAATGCACATTAAAAGATAATATTATATCTATTTTTTCTGGAAAATGGGTTAGTAGTTTTAGTATTTCAAAAAAAATATTAGATATAATTAAATAAAATTTTTTTTATGAATTTTTTAAATTGTCCCTTTATACTTTTCATTTCTTTTCCACCAAAAATATTATTAAAAGTATACTCATCAGCTTCAGAATTTTCTTCAATATTTTTAGGATGAATTAATGGAAATTTTATTTGTCCATAAGGTTTTGTAAGAGAATTTTTATTTTTAAATTCGTGTGTCCCATCTCCATGTAATCCAACGTTTTTTACTAAATTTACATTTGGGGTTACTGTGAGGCTATCGTTATAAAAAGCACTAAATAACCAAGCATAAGCCCAAGAATTAATTTCATTGGAATAATATTCATCAAATAGTTTTTCCCAATAATATCTTTCAATATCATTAGGATTTTTTTTTTTCCAATTTTCTGATTTTTTGTAATTAGGCCATTCTGAAATTTTAACATCATATTTTTTCCAATTACGTTTCCACGTTACCCATCCCCATAAGTTATTATATTTTGAAAAATAATAACTGCTATCGCCTCTAATAATACCATCCTGCCAGTTAACACCTGTTATCTGAAAAATTTTTTCATTGTTTCTATAAATAGGTGCTACTTTTTCAACAAATTTAAAAAATTCATCTACAGGTAAGTTATCATCTTCTAAGATTAATAATTCTTCTTCAAAAGAAAAAGCCCAATTTAAACCAGTAATATTTCTTTCTTTCATACCTAGATTTATATTTGAATAGTTAGTTTTAACATCGCATGGCCAGTCTATTTGATTTACTATTTCTAGACATTCTTTGCATTTTTCTTTGTCGTTAAAATTTTGAACTCTTGGGCCATCTGATATAATAAATAATTTCTTTGGTTTTTGATTTCTAATTATAGAAAATGATTTTTTAGTACAGTCTGGCCTATTAAAAATAAAGTAGACGATAGGAATATCAAATTGCATTAGATGAAATTATTAAAATTTTATTATAAAACTATAAGTATATATCATTAGGTAATTATTACTTTATTTGTTGATTTATAGAACTATAACATTTTTAAGTATAAACACTAATTGTAAAATGAAAAAAGGTATTATTGGCATCTGTTCATTAGTTCATGATACTTCAGCTTGTTTAGTAGACTGCGCCACTGGTAAAGTTGTTTATGCATCTGCGGAGGAAAGATTTTCTAATATAAAAAGCGACCACCATATTCCATTTTATACTATTAATGAATGTTTAAAATATGCAAAAAAAAATAATTATAATGTTAAAGAAGCTGCTGTCGCTTATGATCCAGAATATTTTTTAGGAGATAATTTTTATATAATTATTAATTCTATTTTAAAAAACAAAAAAAGTACTTCAAAATTTATTGATTTTTTAAAAGAAAAAAATTCTTTTTTTAATATAGAATTTAATTTTAATTTTATTAATAATTTTTTTACCTCAAATATGATCAATATAAAAAAAAAAGACAAAAGAAAGATTTATGAATTATTAACTTACCATTTTAATTCTATGATAAAATATAAAAAAATAAATCAAATTTTAAATGATTTTTTACCAGGAATAAAATTAATTAATGTGAGACATCATATAGCTCATGCTGTGAGCGCATATTATAATTCAGGGTTTGAAGAATCAAACATTTTGGTTATGGATGGCCAAGGGGAAGAAGATACTATTACAATATTTAAGGCTAAAAAAAATACACTTAAAGAAATATCTAAAACAACTTGGCCTTATAGCATTGGATATTTTTATCAAATTGCAACATTTGCGTTAAATTACAAAATTGGTGATGAATACAAAGTTATGGGAATGTCGGCTTATGGAAAAAATAAATTTTTAAAATATTTAAATAAATGTTTTCGACTAAATAATGATGGATCACTCACACTAAATAAAAATCCGTATTTAGGAATAAAGTTTTTTAGAGATACAAAATATCAACAGTTAAATTTTACAAATAAACTTTTAAATTTAATAGAAAAACCAATTAATAATAATTTCAAACAAGTTCATTTTGATTTTGCAAAATCAATACAAACAATAGTTGAAGAGATTGGTCTGAGCCTTGCAAAGTGGGCATATAATAAAAATAGATCTAAAAATTTATGTATATCTGGAGGCGTAGCGCTTAATGGATTAATGAATAACAATATCTTAAATAAAAGTAATTATAAAAATATTTATGTGTATGCAGCTTCTGGTGATGATGGTACGTCAGTTGGTGCCGCGCAATATGTTGTTATGAAAAAAAATAATTTTTTAAAAAGAAAAAAAGTTAATCAAGTATTTCTTGGTTACGAAGATAACAAGATAAAAAACAAAAATTATATAAAAAAAAAACTTCATATAAATTTAGATTTTGTTAAATGTAAAAATGTTTTTAAATTTATAGCAAGAGAATTGACTAAAAATAAGGTATTTGCAATTTATTCAGGTAAAAGTGAATTTGGTCCAAGAGCATTAGGTTCAAGATCTATCATAGCCAATGCGTTAGACAAAAATATAAAAAAAGAACTGAATTTAAAGATTAAAATAAGAGAGCCTTTCAGACCATTTGCTCCAATAGTTTTAAATGATGATTATAAAAAATATTTTAAATTGAATTTTAATTCCGAATTTATGTTATTCATCTGCGGCACAGTAGAGAAATTTAGAAAATTTATGCCAGGTGTAGTTCATAGAGACAATACAGCTAGAGTTCAAACTGTTGGTAGAGATAATAAAATTTTTTATAAAATATTATCTGAATTTAAAAAGATTACAAAAATACCAGTTTTAATTAATACTAGTTTTAATATAGGCGGAGAGGCGATGGTCAATTCTTTAGAGGATGCATTAAATTCTTTTAATCAAATGGATATAGATTATCTCCTTGTAGGAGAATACTTGATACAAAAAAAGAAAAGAATTGAAAAAAAAAAAATAGATGATTTTATAGATAATAGAAATAAATTATTTAATAAGAAAAATCCCTTTCCAAGAATAGATATTTTAAGATTAAATGCAAATTTTTACACAAAAACATCAAGAGTAATAATTGAAAAAATGAAAGACAACTTAAGAAATAAAATAAAAGGAAAATTATTTATCAAATGAAAAAAATAATTAAATTTATACTTAAGTTTTTCTTTGGAAAAATATTTCATAAAATAAATTTAAGAAATTTAGAAAAAGAAGAAAAAAATATTTTACTTAATGCAAAATTAATAATTAATGGAAGAAATTTTCAATCTAAAAATATAAATGATTATGAGTTTAGCGCCTTCTCTCAATGGGGTGAAGATGGTATTTTGAATTATTTAATTAATAATTTGAATATTGAGTCAAAAAATTTTGTTGAATTTGGAGTCGAAAATTATTTAGAATCTAACACCAGATTTATTTTGCAAAATGATAATTGGAGTGGCTTAATTTTAGATAACAATGAAAAAAATATAAAAGAAATTCAGAATCATTATTATTATTGGAGGCATGATTTAAAAGCAGAGTATTCTCACATTACGTCTGAAAATATTAATCAAATTTTAAAAAATAAATTTAAACAAAAAAAATTAGGTTTATTATCAATAGATGTTGATGGTAATGATTATTGGATCTGGAAGAGTATAAAAGAAGTAGATCCTCAAATTGTTATAATCGAATATAACTCGAGATTTGGTAAAGATAGATCTGTTACAGTTCCTTACCATCCACAATTTGATAGAAAAAAATTCCATTTCTCAATGCTTTACTATGGGGCATCTTTAAAAGCATTATGCAAATTAGCAGAGTCGAAAAATTTGAAATTAGTTGGTACTAACAAAGCAGGTAACAATGCTTTTTTTGTTAAAAAATATTTATTAAACGATCAGATTCAAGAGACAACAATTGAAAAATGTTTCAGATATGGCAAATTTAGAGAGTCAAGAGATAAAAAAGGTGAACTTTCATTTAAGGACTTAAATGAAGAAATAGAAGTATTAAAAGAACTAGAATTAGTTGAAGTTTAATTAATGAAAATTTTATTTGATCACCAAATTTTTTTTCTTCAAAAATATGGTGGTATTTCAAATTATTTTTTCAATTTAATTAAGGCATTAAATAAAAAGAAAATTAGAAATAGAATATATGCTCCACTTTACATAAATAGGTACATTAACGAACTTAAATCAAAAAATATATTTGGAATTAATATAAATTTAAATTTTTTAAAAATTAACTTTATTTTAAATAATGTTTTTTTCAAACAATACTTAAAATATTATAAACCAGATATTGTCCATCTAACATATTATGACAATGTATATTTAGCAGATAAAACAAAAAAATATATTTTGACAGTATATGATATGATTCATGAAGAATATTCTAAAAATTTTAAAAAAGATAAAACATCAATAAAAAAATTTAAATTATGTAATGAAGTAGATCACATTATAGCAATATCGAAAAATACAAAAAAAAAATTAATAAAATTTTTTGGTATTAAATCAAAAAAAATATCTGTAGTATACTTGGGTGGAAATCACTTGAAAAAAATTAAACCTCTAAAAATTGATATAAAAAAAAAATTTATTTTATATGTCGGCAGTAGAGCGGGATATAAGAATTTTGAAAATTTAATCAAAGCTTATTATCTAAATAATAAAATTAAGAAAGATTATGACCTAGTAGTTTTTGGAGGTGAAAAAATTAGAGATCATGAACTAAACAGATATAAAAAAAAGTTCTCAAACATTGATAATGTCCATTTTATTCAATCAAATGATAGAGTTCTTAAATATTTATTTATGAAAGCATCTTTGTTTGTATATCCTTCCATGGAAGAGGGATTTGGCATACCACCACTTGAAGCTATTAATAGTAATTGTCCTGTTGTGTGTTCGAATATTCCAGTTTTAAAAGAAGTACTTGGGAATTGTTGTTATTATTTTGAACCTAATAATGTAAAAAACATAAATCTTACAATTAAAAAAGTTTTATATTCTAGTCATATTCATGAAAAAATTTTTAAATCATCTCATAAAATTAAAAAAAAATTTACATGGGAAAAATGTGCATTGAAAACAATTAATGTTTATAAAAAAGTTTTAAGAACAGTCAATTAATGAAGTACAATTTTAAAGTTTCAATTATTGTTGTTAGCCTTAATACAAAAAAAAAATTTACTAAAACTATTAATTCTATTTTAAAACAAAAATATAAAAATTTTGAAATTGTTGTTATAGATGGAAAAAGTACTGACGGTACAAAAGAAATTATCTTTAAAAAAAAGAAATATATTTCAAAATTTCTGATAAAAAAAGATAAAGGTATCTACCATGCAATGAATAAAGGGGTCTTATTAAGTAAAGGACAATGGATAATATTTATGAACTCAGGAGATATTTTTTTTAATAATCGTGTACTTGAAAATATTTTTAAAAAAAAAATCTCTAAATGTGATGTTATTTTTGGAGATACTCAAATAGATCATAATTTTATAAAAGTTTATAAAAGAAGTAATTATTTCCAAAAAAACACTGTTACTATGCCTTTTTGTCATCAGTCAACATTGGTCAAATCAGAATATATAAAAAAAAACCTTTTTAATTTGAGATATCAACTTTCTTCAGACTTTAATTTTTTTTTGAATTCTTATTTTAAAAAAATTAATTTTTTTAAACATAATGGGCCTATATCAATAGTAGAGGCATTTGGTAAATCAGATGTTAATAGACAGAAAGTATTAACGGAAAATATCAAAATTTTTTATATGAACAAGTCTTACTTAAATATTTTTTTTCTTGTTTATTTGAAAATCTTTGAGTCTATAAAGGCTTTAATTAAATTCTGCTTACCTAATAATATTATAAAATATGTTCTCAAAATTAAATATTATAAATTTTTTTAAAATAGGCCATGAAAAATTTAACTCTATCGATTAATCTTCAGAGATAAAATTTAAAATGATCTTAACAGAATTAGCAAATAAATATCACATCTTGCATATCATTTATTCTTTAATTTTAATCTTTGGTTTAAATCAATTAGGTACTTTTATATTTAAAATAAAACCTATAAGCAATGTTATTGGTCAAATTAGTGATATAAAATATCAAAAAATTTTTATTTCTGTAAATTTTATTTTATTAATTTTTTTTCCACTTATACTTTTAAGTCAAAATATAAATTATTTACCTTTTTTGAGTTTAGGAATATTTTTTTTAGGCATATTTAATATACTTAGAAATTTACAAAAAAAAATTAACTTTAAAAAGTTAGATTTAAAAAAAAAAAAATGGGATGAAATTTTAGTTTTAATAACACTTTTCTTATATTTGTTACTTTCATTATCTCCAAATACCCACGGAGACTCTTTAGGATACCATTATGTTGTCGCAAAAAAACTATTATTAACAGGTGAGTATGTTGCAGACATTACTCATTTTCATTCTTTGCTCTCAGGATCTGGAGAAATTTTAATTGCTATTGGCTTATATTTTGGATCAGAGCAATTCGGAAGTTTAATCCAATTTACAGGATTAATAAGTATTTTTGGTATATTTAAAAAAATAAGAAAAAATAACACTTATTTTTATTTATTATTAGCTTTAACATCTCCTGTTGTTTTATTTCTCTCTTCTACTGTAAAACCACAATTATTTCACATATGCTCATCAGCTGTTATTTTTTGTTTATATTTTTTTGAAAATAAAAAGTCTTTAACTTTAAATGAAAAAAATTGGAAAATTATAATTAGCATTTTAGTGCTGATTGTATCCGTGTGTGTAAAATTTAATTTTTTAATAAGTTCTTTTTTATTAGGTTTAATTATTTTATATAACTCAATTAAAGATAAAAATGTATGGTATTTTATTTTTATTTTAATTGTTGCTTTTTTTATATTTTATTTTCCAGTAATAAATTGGAAAATTAGTAATTTTGGGGGAAATTTTTTACAATACCTTTACTCACCTATACCCTTAAACATAATTGGATTAGAAGAATTCAAACAATACCTAGTTCGTTTTGGAAGACAGAATAATCTAATAGAAATTTTTTTTACTACTAAACTTAGTGAATTTACTAACTCAGTAGGAGTTGCATTCTTATATTTGTTGATTGTAAATTTTAAAAATATAAAAGCCTTAATTGCTATTATAATCTCGTCTTCATATATTATTGTTCATTATTTTTATGGTCAATTAATGGGAAGATCTTTCCTTGAACCTCTATTTTGGGTCCTTTTAGTTTGTGCTAGATATGGCGTTATTTATAAATTTAAAATATTTGAGTATTTATGTAGGTTTCAGGCTTTAGTTGTAATTGCGGGTATAATTTTCGGAATCTACTCTCTTTTTCCTGGTAGTTTAACTCCTAATTTAAAAGATAAAGTGCTTAGTCAGAATGCAAATGGATATTCATTGTTTAAATGGGCGAATACTAGATTAAAATCTGAAGATGTGGCTTTTTCAATACATCGATCTATATCATTGGGGAAATCAAAATTTATATCAACAGATTTTATTCCTTATGTTGATTTTACTGATAAAAGAAGTGAAATTTTTGTAAAAGCAATAAATAAAAAAAATCCTGACTATCTTCTAACATGGTCATTTATAAATGAACCTCCAAAGCTATACAACTTTAAAAATTGTGTTGGTAAACTCATACATTATAAAAAAAATATTGGAAAATTTGAGGCAAGAAATCCTTTTAATAGAGGTGGAAAGATAAATGGATATATATTTGAACTTAAAAAAGTGGAATTTCCTGAATGTATAATAAAATAAATTTTTTATGATTACTTTATTATCAGTATTAATTTTAAATTATTTCTTATATTTTTTTAATGAAAAATTTGCTCAAGTAATTAATCTATATGATAATCCAGATTCATTAAGAAAATTTCATAAAAATAAAGTACCTTTAACAGGAGGAATTTTAGTATTATCGAACGCTCTTTTTGCTCTTATTTGGACACTTATAGATCAACTCTACTTCGAAAATTTTTCTATATTTGAGACCAACTTTGATTTAGTTTTATTTATTATATCTGTATTGATATTTTTTCTAGTTGGTTTTATTGACGATAAATATAATGTTTCAGCAAATGGAAGGTTTTTATTTGTTATATTAATATTAATACCGATAGTTATTCTATCAGATAATTTAATTATAAAACAAATTGAATTTTCGTTTACGGAATTGAGTTTCTCTTTACCTTTTTATGTTTCAGTTTTTTGGACGATATTATGTTTTATGCTTTACATTAATGCAGTCAATATGTTTGATGGTATAAATTACCAAGTTGGATTTTATTCAATTACTTTAAGCTTACTTTTTTTACTGAATAATTATTTTGTTTTATTTTTTTCATTTATTTTGATTGGATTGATTACTTTTATAATTCTGAATCATAAATATAGATCTTTTCTTGGTGATGGTGGATCTTATTTATTAGCTTTCATTTTTGGATATTTTTTTATTAAAATATATAATCAAACTGAATACATAAAAGTTGATCATATTGTTTTATTTATGATTATACCTGGAATAGATTTAATAAGATTATTTATACTAAGAATATCAAAAAAACAAAATCCATTTAAACCTGATAGAAATCACTTACATCATATTATGTCTAAAAAATTTAATTTAATAAATACAAATATAATTATTCAATCTTTAATAATAATACCATCATTACTGGGATTTTATTTTGGCTTCACATATCTGTTTTTATTTTTTCAATTAATTATTTATTTTTGCTTCATTTTTTTTTTAGATAATTAATTATTTTTTTTTAAGAATTACAATGTAATATTGAAAATTGTTAACAAAAAAACTTTCAAATTTTTCTTCAATGAAAAATAAAATATGCAGCAATATTTTACCAAGAATATTATTTGGAAAAATTAATTTTTGATGATCTGATGAAAAGGATCTCCAAGGTTTAATTTCAACAGTAGCTTTTTTATCAAATTGATACCACCAATTAATTGGATAACAAAAAAAATATAAATTTGTTTTATTTTTTTTTAATTTTCTTTTAAAAAATTTTCTTTTTATTCTATTTATTAATGTATTTGGATTACTATAAACTATAATTATTGGACTATTTTTTTTAGATGTATTAAGTAATTTTCTTATTGCTTTAGCCTGTAATTTTTTATCAATATGATAAATTGTATGTAAACTTAGTACACAATCAAAATAATTTTTCTTAAGTTTAATTTTAAAGAAATCATTGCAATAAAATCTACCCTTATTACCGAGCTTCAGTTTCGCAGTTTTAATTGCCAATTTTGAAAAATCTACGCAATGTCTTAATTTAAAATTTTTTGAATATTCTAGGTATTCTGGGTATTGAATAGGACCAGAAGCAAAATCTAACATGTGATTTCCCTTTTTTGGGATGTAACTTTTTAATCTTTTTCTACATTTTGAAACGTAATTTTTTGCATTAAATCTTAAATCTTCAAATAAAGTTGCATCTAGGGTGTTCTTATTTTTTTTTATCCAACCACTATTATTATAAAATTTATTAACATATTTTATTTTCTTTTCTATCATGTTATTTAATTTATATATGAAGCACGTATTATGTTTAACAGAAGAATTATCAAAGAAAAATAATAATATTTTTTCATTAAGTTTTTCTCTTTTAAGATTAGTCAGAAAAAAAATTCACTCATAGTGGATTTTATAATTAATTAATATGAAAGTCCTACATATAACTAACGAGCTTACAAAAAAAAATTTTAGTATAGCTTCATTAATTTGCTTTATATCCAATCATTTATATAAATCTTATAAATTTGATTATTCTATCCTTACTTCTAAAGCAGAGAGAGATTTATTTGATGATAAAAAAATTAATACAATAGAGTTAACAACATGGATAAGTATTTTTTTTAAAATTAAAAATTTATCAAAAAAGATTTTTAATTTTGATGTAGTTCATATTCATGGTATTTGGGCTCCAATTCAAATATTATCTATTTTAATATGTAACTTAAAATATAAAAAATATGTTATTCATCCTCATGGGATGTTGTTGGATGAAGCATTAAGAAGCACAGGTTACTTTAAATTTGTATATAAAAAAATATTTTTATTTTTTTTTAAATATTTAATCACAGATAAAACATTTTTTGTATCTATTACTGATCAAGAAAAAAACGCAATAAAAAAATTTTTTCCAAATTCTAAGATATCAAATATTTATAATCCTATACCTTTTGAAAAAATTACTTATAAATCTTACAACAAAAAAAAACAATTTGTTTACTTTGGAAGAATTCACCCACATAAAAATATAGATCTTGTAATTAAAGCATTTAAAGATGCAAAACTAGATAATGATTGGGAACTGAAAATATATGGAATTCATGATGATAATAAATATTTAAATTTGCTAAAAAAATTAATTGGATCAGATACTCGTATTAAGATTTTAGAACCTATTTTTGATGAACAAAAACGAGCGGTATTAAATGAATCATGGTTAAATGTTTTACTATCAAAATCTGAGGTATTAAGTTTATCAATTTTAGAATCTTCAATTTATGGATTACCAAGTTTAGCTAATAAGAATATAGAAATTAAACAAATTGAGGATTCTGTCATAACTTCTGATACATCAACTATTGATATAAAACAAAAATTAGAATTAGTATCAAATTGGACTCAAGAGGAAAGATTACTAAAAGGGAAAAATATATTCAAAAATGTTGAAGCAATTACCTCAATAGATAAGATTTCATTAAAATACATTGATTTATATAATAAATTTGAGGAAGAAAATATTATTACAGAAACTTCTGAAACAAAATTATTAAGTTTAAATAATTTTAAATTTTTGCTTCTTACAGGTACTTATATGTTTAATTTGATGTTCTCTTCACTTATTGTCGTTGCTCTTGTAGTTTTTGGTCATTATTCGATAGCAGGGGAGTTAGGATTGGTAACTAGTTTTTGGATAACAGTAACTCAAATATTCTCAAGTAACTTGCGGAGTATAATTGTTTCAGAAAATAAAATTGAATATGCTTTCTCAACTTTATTATATAGAATTTTTACTTCCATTATTTTTTATTTGTTTGCTTATATAATTATTTTGAATTTTATTTCATTTGAAAATAGAAATTTAATTATTTTATTTTCATTACTGATTTTGGTTCAATGGATTAACGAAATGAGTTTGGTTAAATCAGAAGTTAGGAAGAACACACTAATCTTTAAAATATATTCAGCTGTAAACTTTGTAACGTTATTTTTGTCAGTCTTTTGTCTTTATTTTTCATTGTTTGGTTATTTACAGTACATATTTTCTGCTTATATATTATTTATAATTTTTTCAATTATTGTAAATTATTATAAATTTAACGATAAAGCTTTTAAGATAAATCTAAAATCAATATATCAATTAAATATTAGAACCATTGCTTTTTTGTCATCTTTTTCAATAGTAATTAGCAGTTTTGCTTGGAGAATGATGATTTATTTTACGTTTGATAAGTCTTTAGCGGGTGTATTTTTTGCATGTTTTTCTATTGGATCATTTCCAGGTACGGTATTTAACTCAGTGGTGGGTCCTGCATTTGTAAAACAAAAAATTCAGTTAAGTAATAAATTTAAAAATTTTTTATACACAATTTTTGTATTAATTTTTATTTGGTTTATTATAAATTATTTTCTCATTTTTGATGGTAATAAAATAAATTATTTAAGCCTAGAGTTTATCTCATTTACTGTATCAATATCATTAATTGGATCTTATTTTATGAGTTACGCAATGTATTTGAGACATAAAAATATTCAGAGTTCATCAAAGGTAAGATCTGATTTATTTCAAACCGATATCTTGTACGGAACCTCTATAACATTTTTAATTCCAATTTTATATTATTCGGCAAACATAGTTGGTACCTCATTCGCTTTCTTTGTAGCATCTTTAATTGCTTTAGCAGCTTATTCTTTTAATAATAAATTTCAGTCATATAATAGTAAATAAATCTAAGTTTTATTAAATGTCTCATTTGTTTAAAAATAATAATAAAATTCTT